>ODAJ014756517.1_pt1 | contig 63500 bp, 51 predicted proteins | sample 1539241 | NCBI WGS metagenome assembly ODAJ01 (sample SAMN02144231, study PRJEB22623) | gut metagenome | biome: sheep rumen | host: Ovis aries | place: New Zealand | reverse complement strand
AAAAAGCCAATATGAAAGACACACTTTTTCATGCAGTCGGTAGCAGCGGTTCTATTTTGCGGTGCAAAGGTACACAAAAAAAATGACACTTGCAAATAAAAAAGGATTTTTCTGTTTTGAGCCGCAGACTGCAGGGATTTTTACTGCGTGACAGAATACAGACCGGCTGCGCCTGACAGAGTACAGACCGATACGCACGCGCCTGCAGGATATATAGCGGCGGCAAGAATGCCACCGAAAGGAACAACCAATAACAATGCGGCATTCAATGTCGCGACAACAAACTTTCAAAGGCGGAACATGGGGAAGCGTCGCATGGCGGCGAAGACGAGCCAGTCGGGCAGGTGGTTGATGACAGGCACGATGAGGTGGTTCCATGCGCCGGGCATACATTGCTTGCGGCGGGAGCGGAAAAGAGCGTTCAGCGCCTTTTTGACCAGTCTGTCGGGCGGCATGGTGATACCGACGACACGCAATACTTTCGCAAAAGTTCCGCTGAAAGGCAGCAATCCCGTATCAGTCGATCCTGGTGTGACTGCCAGCACATGCACCCCTTTTGGGATGAGTTCGTACCACAACGCCCTCGAGAAATTGAGCACATAGCTCTTGGAGGCGTTATAGCAGACGATAGACGGCATAGCCATCCAAGCGGACATAGAGGACATATTGAGGATAAAGCCCTTCCCGCGTTCGCACATCGCCGGGGCAAAGAGCCGGCACAGTTTGGTGGTGGTGAGGACATGTAACATCAGCAGCGCCCCGGTCTTGGCAAGAGGGGTATGGTTGAACGAGTCGAAGATGAGAAATCCGGCATTATTGACGAGCACTTCCACCTCGAAGTGCTGTTCCTCGCAGAAGGCGTACAGCTGCTCGGCGGCGTCCGCCTGAGCCAAGTCGCAGAAATAAGGGACAGCCTGCACGCCAAAGTCTTCGCGAAGGCGCAGCGCGAGTGCATCGAGTTCGGACTGCCTGTTGCTGACGAGAAGCAGGTTGTAGTGGTAATCACGTGCCAGTTGCGTAGCATAATGGAGACCTATGCCGCTTCCGGCACCGGTGACAAGAGCAAAGGAGTTTTTCATTTTTGGATCAGCAGTCTAAAAGCGTCGGTGACTTTTCTCACCGGCAGGATCTGAATATCGGCACCGGCATGGTTGGCATCCGCCGCCTGCTGTGCGGGTACGATGATGCGTTTGAAGCCCAGTTTCTGCGCTTCGCGGATGCGTTGTTCCAGACGCGATACCGGGCGTATCTCTCCAGCCAAGCCGACCTCTCCTGTCAGGCAGGTGTCGGGATCGAGAGGCACATCCATGTTGGAGGACAGGACAGCCGCCAGGACGCTAAGGTCGATGGCAGGATCGTTGACCCTCAGTCCGCCGGCTATATTAAGGAAGACATCCTTCTGCAGGAGTTTGAAGCCCACGCGTTTCTCAAGGACGGCAAGAAGCATATTGAGCCGCTTGATGTCGAAACCGGTAGAGGAGCGTTGGGGTGTACCGTAAGCGGCAGAGGAGACAAGCGCCTGCACCTCGATGAGGAAAGGGCGCACCCCTTCCACAGCCGCCGAAATACTGATGCCTGACAAGCCTTCGCGTGCCGTAGAGAGCAGCAGTTCGGAGGGGTTGGAGACCTCCCGCAGACCTTCCTGCCGCATCTCATAGATGCCCAGTTCGGAGGTGGAACCGAAGCGGTTCTTCTGCGCCCGGAGGATACGGTACATATAATGCTGGTCGCCCTCGAACTGGAGGACGGTATCGACAATATGTTCCAGGACTTTCGGTCCGGCGAGAGTACCCTCTTTGGTGATGTGTCCGATGATGATAAAGGGTATATTGCGAGACTTGGCGAAATCCAATATGCGCACGGCGCACTCGCGTATCTGGCTCAGGCTGCCGACAGAGGCTTCCAGCGCCTGCGTGCCGACGGTCTGTATTGAATCGACGACGACGACTTCCGGCTGGAGTTCGGAGACGAAATCAAAGATGCGGTCGAGCGATGTCTCGGCGCATATATAGAGGTTCTGAGGCGATCCGGCGAGGCGTTCTGCACGGAGTTTGAGTTGGCGTGTGCTCTCTTCTCCTGAGGCATAGAGGGTTTTTCTATCATTGAGTTGGAGCAGCACCTGTAGTGCGAGCGTCGATTTGCCGATACCGGGTTCACCACCCAAGAGCACGAGACTGCCGGGCACGAGTCCGCCACCCAGGACACGGTTCAGTTCGCCGTTCTTCATGTCGATGCGCATCTCTTCGGAAGCCTCTACCTCCTGAAGGCGTTTTGGTTGACCGTTTTGGGCAGACAAGCCGCTCCGCTGACGAGACCGCGAGGCTGTAAGACCGCCGGACTGCAAGACTTCTTCTTCGTAGGTGCCCCATTCGCCACAGACAGGGCAGCGACCAATCATCTGCGGCGCTTTGGCACCACAGGAGGAACATACATATTGGACGGAAGGTTTCATGATTGCTGATAGCTTAAAATGTCAGTATCTCCCCTTCTTTGGCGAGAAGGGTGTCAGGAAAGAGGGATTGCGCCTCGTTGAGAAAGTCGGTGTGGTCGATCACTCTGGCGGAGAAGTGTCCGATGAGCAGTCGTCGGGCTTTGGCGAGAGTGGCTATCTTAGCGGCTTGGGAGGCGGTAGAGTGCATCACAGCGCGGCACAGCTTCGCCTGCGCCTCCAAGAAAGTGGACTCATGGTAGAGCATATCCACCCCCTCTATCTGCTCTACGAAACGCTCTGTATAGAGGGTGTCGGAGCAATAGGCATAGCGCTTACGGGGCACACGGACAAACCCTCCCTCGCCGTCCGGCTGACGATGGGTCTCGGAGAAGAGAAAGCCGCAGCAAGGCACTGAGTGCTTGAGCGGCACCGTCTCAACCTGCACCGTCCTGTCCTCGAAGATCACCGCCCTCTTGCGAGGGTTGATGGCATGAAAGAAAATCTCATAGGAGAGGTCTTTGCAATAGTAGTCGAGTTGCGGACGGAGCAGTTTCTCCAGATCGGCATGGGCGTAGATATGCATCGGTTGCAGCCGCCCCTGCATGGAGAGGGAGGAAAGGAGTCCGAGGAGTCCGAAACAATGGTCACCGTGGAGGTGGGAGATGAAGATATTATAGAGCCTCGATGTACGAATCCCCATCCGTGCCATGGTGATCTGCACCCCTTCGCCGCAGTCGATCAGGAAAGACTTGTCACACAACTCCAGGATCTGCCCCGAAGGGGAGTTCTGGAATGTGGGGCGGGCGCTCCCCGAACCTAATATGGTGAGTCTGGCTTCCCCCATGGATTATTGTATCTTCTGCAGTTTGGCACGTACGGAATTGCCGAGAGCCGACTTGCGGTCAATATGCTCCAAGACGGCTTGTACGAACGAGTTGGACTCAAAGCTTCCGCGCACGGACTCGAAGTCGGCTTTCTGCTGGCTGCTGTCGCCATCGGCACCGAAGCCCGTCTGGCTGTTGAGGTCAAACTCCTTACGGGCATCCTTATAGACCATATGGTCCAGATCCACCACGGCTTTCTGCCACTCGTCGATAGTCTGCAGGAGCTGTTCCCGGGTGACCTGCTCTACAGAGCATCCCCACACCTGCTCCAGATGCTTCAGCGCCCAGGTCCACTCGTAGGAGTAGTAGTTGGCGTGCATTTCTCTGAACCGCTCCTGTATCTGAGACAGCGTGAGCGAGGAGGACTCGATGTCATCCAGCAGGCGTGTGACCTCCGAGAGAGGTGCGATGAGTCCTGCCAAGTCCGCCCAGTCGCCATGCCCGGTAGGAGTGTCGGGACGGAGGGCGGCACGCACGTCGTCCATGGAATGCAGTTCCTGCTTCTCCAAGCGCGAGATGAGCGAGTTGCCCAGAAACTTGCATATACCGATGGTATAGAGTTCGCGTCCGTGGAGGAGCGAAGTGTTACGGATCTTGGTGTTGTTGTAACCATAGACCTCGGTATTGATACCGGAGAGCGCCTGCAGTTCGTTGAGCACCTCCCGTCCGCGCCACATCTTCTGGACGGTATAAGGCGAGAGGAGGTTGAAGTTGATGCAATCCAGTTTGTCGGAATCGAGTCTGTTGTCACGCTTAGGCCATTTCTGCGCATCGCGGATCGTGCCCACCGTACGCAAGTTGGCACCCGGCACGAGGTAGGTCTCCGACTGGTTCTCAATAAGATAGGAAAACGGCAGCTCGGAGGTGTCGGAGTGGTGGGTATGGCGTCCCATGACGAGGGAGAAGGCACCGATCTTGGACGGCCAGAGGAGGTAGGAGTCGGAAGTGGTTTTCGCGCCCCGCTCCGCCAAGCCCTGATGGATCGGTCCGAGTTTGTACATATGGTTGGACTGGTTGCTGCCCGAACCGGCATTGAGGAAAGAGAACATTCCGGCGATGAGCAGAGTCGATTTGTGGTGGGTGACGGTATAAGGTCCGGCAAAGATGGCGCATGCCTCTCCGTGCATTCCCTGGCAATTGGAGAAGAAGAGCGACTCACCCGCCGAATAGTGTTTGTCGAAGATACAGCCTTGCCCTACGAAACACTTGTCCACCAGCGTGGAGTCGCCGATAGTGACGCCGGAGGCAAGGATGAAATCGGTACACTTGACACCCGAACCGAGTTTGACGGGCGCCTGCCGGTTGGAGTTGACCGTACCATTCTTGAGTCGGCTGACGCCATCGAGGACGGCGCAGTCTCCGATGCGCACATTTTTGATTGAGCCACAGTTGATCATCCTGACATCTTCTCCTATCTCGCCCATGGATGACTTCTGCTGCGCGGCATAGTCGTCCACCAGCTGTTCCAGGACCTTGATGACCTCCGGGCGGTGGCGATAAAGAGTCATGACATAAGCGAGGCTGGCAGAGAGACGGTCGAAGATGGGGATCTCGCGTCCGCCGCCTTCGTTCATTACGGCTACGCGGACTCCGTTACCGAAAGAGGTCTCGCCATCAACGAGGATCGAATTGATATTCTCGATACAGGTGTTCTGCCCGATACGGTAGTTGGCAATATAATTGTTGACATTATAGAGGCGCACATTGTCTCCGACCTCCACATTATGGAGCATGGCATGGTAGATACCGGAAGGCACAGATATACCTCCGGGAAGCTGGAACTCCTTGCCGAAGACACCCAGTTTAATATCTCCGGAGAAGCGCACATCACGAACATAGGCGGTGTCGAAACCGTCTTTGACCAATACTTTGCGCCAGTTTCGGGCAGTACAGCCCTGGGAACGCAGTTGCTGCTCCTCTGTATCAGTGAGTTGTCGATAGTTCATCGTGTAGAATAAATACGGGTAAATATCTGTTTGGTGTATCGCGGGAAGTCGGTTCCCATAAGCCATGCATAGTAGCTTGGGTCACGACGGAAGACATCCGTCACACGCATTCCTTTGTATTTGCCGAAATTGAAGACCTCCGCCCCTTGCTGGTCATATGCAATGCGTCCTGCAAAATCGGCAGCCAGGGTCTGTCCCTTGGTGTAATCCGCCAAGCCGGCTACCGTGTCCGGCAGGTCGGGATAGTGCTCCAACTGCGCCATGAGCACCTCATAGGTAGCCATGGTATCGGCTTGTGCCGAGTGGGCGTCTTCGAGGTTCTTGCCGCAATAGAACTTGTAGGCAGCGGTGAGGTTGCGCGGTTCGTTGCGCGTAAAGATCGTGAAGGCATCCACCATGTGCTTGCGTTTGAGGTCTATCGTTGCGCCGGCACGCAGCAGTTCTTCTGCGAGGAGAGGGATGTCGAAATGATTGCTGTTATATCCGGCAAGATCACTGTCGCGCAAGAGGGAGACGATCTCATCCGCCACCTCTTTGAAGACAGGACAGTCTTTGACATCCTCGTCATAGATGCCATGCACCGCCGAAGCCTCTTCGGGGATGTGCATCTCCGGATTAATGCGCAAAGTCTTTCCCTCGGCATTACCGTTGGGAAAGACTTTGTAATAACTGATCTCCACAATGCGATCGCTCGCAATGTTCAATCCCGTCGTCTCCAAGTCAAAGAAGACCAACGGACGTTCCAGTTTGAGTCTCATAGTCTATCAGTCGTTAAGCAGCATTGGCATTAACAACATCAGCAGCTCTTGGTTCTCTTCGTCCTCGGAAGGCAGGATCAGTCCTGCGCGGGCGGGGTCTGCCAGACGCAGGAGTACGTCCTTGGAGGTGACGGCCTGCAGGATCTCGATAAAGAACGGCGCCTTGAAACCGATAGCCATCGGCATGCCGCTGTAACTGCAAGCGATCGTCTCCTCAGCGGAGTGCGAATAGTCGATATCCTGTGCCGAGAGCTTGATCTGGTTCTCGGAGATAGCCAGGCGCAAGAGAGAGGTGCTGGAGTTGGCAAAGACAGCCACACGCTTGCAGGCGTTGATGATGGTCTGGCGGTCAACAACCACCTCGTTCTGGTTATTCTGCGGGATGACTGCATTGTAGTTGGGATAGCGTCCCTCGATCTGGCGGCACACAATCTCCGTACGGCCGAAACGGAAGCGGGCGTTCTTCTCGCCAAAAGAAATGGTGGCGTTCTCCTCCTCTTTTGCCAGAATGGCGCGGAGGATGATAGCCGGTTTCTTAGGCAGGATAAAGCTCTTCGCCTCCGGCGCCGAAACGGCATGGTTGATATATCGTACGAGGCGGTGTGCATCGGTAGCCACAAGGGTTATATGATCCTGGGCAAGGTCAAAGAGAATACCGTTCATCACCGGACGAAGTTCATCGTCAGCCGTGCAGAAGAGCGTCTTGTTGATAGCCTCCAAGAGCGACTGTGCCGGCATCTCGAAAGTATTCGATCCTGCTTCCTCCAAGGGCATCTCCGGGTACTCCTGACCGGCAACGCCTACAAAGGAATAGGAGCCGTTGGACGAAGTCATGTTGACGCCGAAGTTCTGGTCATCAATCTCGAAGAGCAGAGGCTGCTCGGAAAACTCCTTGAGGGTGTCAAGCAGCAGTTTGGCACCACTTGCCACTTTGCCTGCGCCTTCCGCGCTCTCCACCTCCAGCGAGGTACGGATAGTGGTCTCTCCGTCAGAGGCTGTGAGGGTCAGCAAGTTGCCTTGCAGATCAAACAAAACATCCTCCAAAATAGCGATGCTTGTCTTCGCCGGAATAACGCGGCTTACAGCTTGCAGCTGTGCGAACAGTTTGGAACTGGAAACGTTAAATTTCATATCTGTGTGTGTTAGTTTATATGCCTTATATACATTTAGCGGCGCAAATTTACAACTTTTTTTGCAAACTTGCAAATAAAACTATACTTTTTTTGCCGCGAAATAGAGATTTTATTTGTATATATGCTTTTTTTTTACTACTTTTGCACCGAAAACCAACAATCAAGTCCGTGAAGATAGGTGTTTTTGACAGCGGTTACGGAGGATTAACGATCCTCGAAAAGATTCGTCTCCAGTTGCCCAAGTACGACTATTTGTACCTTGGGGACAATGCCCGTGCGCCGTACGGAACGCGTTCGTACGAGTTGATCTACCAATACACATGGCAGGCGGTGCAGTACCTTTTCCAGCAGGGCTGTTCGCTGGTTATTCTGGCATGCAACACCGCCAGTGCGAAAGCCCTCCGCTCGATCCAGCAGAACAACATCCCGATGATGAATGCCCGGATGGGAGGAGTGAGCATGGTCAACTGTCTGGGAGTAATCCGCCCGACTGTCGAGGTGGTGAGCCAGATGACCCAGACGGGACATATAGGTATCTTGGGCACGCCGGGAACGGTACAATCGGGGAGCTATCCTATTGAGTTTCACAAGCAGAACGAAGACTTGGTGATCAGCCAACAGGCTTGCCCGATGTGGGTGCCGCTCATCGAGTCGGGCGAACATCTGAGCGACGGAGCGGACTATTTTGTGAAAAAATATCTGAACGACTTGCTGGCGCAGGACGACAGGATTGACACGATCGTGTTAGGTTGCACCCACTACCCGCTGCTGATGCCCAAGATCAAGAAGGAACTGGCATCGACAGGTATCCGTGTGGTGGCGCAAGGCGATCTGGTGGCAGCCAAGCTGGACGACTATCTCCATCGCCACGGCGAGATCAACGGCTCGCTCTCCCGCGGAGGCACATGCACCTATTTCACTACGGAGGCGGCGGATAAGTTCCGCGAGAACGCGACCTTGTTCCTACGTCAGAATATCCAAGCGGAGCACATTGATTTGAGATGACGCTAACCGCCGATGGCGTCCAAGCGGTTTTTCATCTCCAGCATCTCGTCACGCAGACGTGCGGCATTGTCGAAATCGAGGTTTTCGGCGGCGTGTTTCATCTGCCGGCGTTTGAGTTCTATCGCCCATTTCAGCTGTTTGGCATCCATCTTCTGCCACTCGGCATCTTTCCATGAAGCGCGTATCTGCTGCTCCAGTTTCTGTTTCTCCGCCTCGGCGTCATGATAGAGGGCGGAAAGGGCTGAGGTGGTAATGGCTTTCCTGATGGCTTGCGGTGTCTGGTGGTGCTCCTCGTTGTATGCCATCTGTACGGCGCGCCGGTGTGCGGTCTGGTCGATACAATACTGCATCGACTGCGTGATCTTGTCGGCATACATGATTACTTTGCCTTCCACGTGCCGTGCCGCCCTGCCGGCGGTCTGGGTGAGCGAACGCGCATCACGCAGGAATCCCTCTTTGTCGGCGTCAAGGATGGCTACGAGGCTTACTTCGGGCAGATCCAGTCCTTCGCGCAGGAGGTTCACACCCACCAAAACGTCAAACTCCCCTTTGCGCAGATCTTCCATGATCTTGACACGTTCGATGGTGTCTATATCCGAATGTATATATGCGGAACTGACACCGGCTTTGCGCAGGTATTCGTCCAGTTCCTCCGCCATCCGTTTGGTGAGGGTGGTGACCAGTACGCGCTGGTTCTTCTCTATACGTTGCCGGATCTCCTCGAGGAGATCGTCTATCTGGTGGTGTGAAGGGCGCACTTCGATCTCCGGATCCAAGAGTCCCGTAGGACGGATGAGCTGCTCGACGATGACGCCTTCCGCTTTCTCCAGTTCGTAGTCCGCCGGGGTAGCCGAGACATAGATGGTCTGCGGCGTACGCTGCTCAAACTCCTCGAACCGCAGAGGGCGGTTGTCCCGTGCAGCCGGCAGGCGGAAACCGTAGTTGACAAGGTTCTCCTTGCGTGCCTTGTCCCCTCCGTACATCCCGCGGATCTGCGGCACGGTAACATGGCTCTCGTCGATAAAAAGCAGCATGTCGCTCGGAAAATAGTCCAGAAGCGTGTAAGGCGGAGTGCCTTCCGCCCTGCCGTCGAAATAACGGCTGTAGTTCTCGATGCCGGAGCAGTAGCCCAACTCCTGTATCATCTCGATATCATAGTTGACACGCTCCTCTATACGCTTGGAGTAGAGTTCTTCGCCGACGGACTCGAAATAGCGGATCTGTTCGCCCAAGTCCTGCTTGATAAGCGAGATGGCAGAGGCGATCCGGTCGGGTGAGGTATTGAAGATCGTGGCAGGGGAGATCCTGTAATACTCGAACTGCTCGATGAGGTGTCCCGTAAGGGGATCGACGGTGGAGATGGCATCTATCTCATTGCCGAAGAACTCCACGCGCACGAGATAGTCCGCATAGGCGAGAGCAATGTCCACAGTGTCCCCTTTGACGCGGAACCTGCCACGGGTGAGTTCCAAGTCGTTGCGCAGGTACTGGGCATTCACCAGCATTTTGAGGAAATCGTCCATGTATAGCTCCTTGCCGCATTGGAGTGCAATGGAGTTGGCGCTGAAATCGGTGGGGCTTCCCAAACCGTAGATACAACTCACCGAAGACACCACCACGACATCCTTCCTTCCGCTCAGCAGGGCGGAAATGGCAGACAGACGGAGTCTGTCGATCTCTTCGTTGATAGAGAGGTCTTTCTCTATATACAGGTCAGTGGAGGGGATATACGCCTCCGGCTGGTAGTAGTCGTAGTAGGAGACGAAATACTCCACCGCATTGTGCGGGAAGAAGGCTTTCATCTCGGAGTAGAGCTGTGCCGCCAGGGTTTTGTTATGACTCATGATCAAGGTAGGACGGTTCAGCTCTTTGATGACATTCGCCATCGTAAAGGTCTTACCGCTACCGGTTACACCGAGCAGCACCTGTGCTCCCGCACCGGCTTTGACTCCCTCGACCAACTGCCTGATTGCCTGGGGTTGGTCGCCCGTAGGTTGATATTGGCTCTCTAACTGAAACATAATCGGCTGCAAAGATACAACAAAAAAATGAATTATGCAAAACAATCAACAAAAAAACGCCCCGAAGGACGTTTTTTAGCTTTGTACATTGTACTTTTGTACCGGTGTACATTACTTAACCCGACGCTCCTGGATACGAGCTTTCTTACCGGTACGAGCACGCAGGTAATAGAGCTTGCTGCGACGAACCTTACCGTATTTGTTCACTGTGATTTTCTCAATGAACGGGCTGTCCATCGGGAAGATACGCTCAACGCCCACGTTGCCCGACATTTTGCGGACAGTGAAACGCTTCTTGTCCTCAGAACCGTGAATGCAGATTACATCGCCACGGAACTCCTGGATACGCTCTTTGTTACCCTCTTTAATACGATAAGCTACGGTGATCTGGTCACCGGCTTTGAATGCCGGAAACTCTTTCTTCTCACCGGCGAATGCTTGTTCAGCAATCTTAATCAAATCCATTGTTATTCTCTATTTATGGATTAATAATATCACGCAGAGTATACACTACTATTCGATTGGGCACCCGTTGTGCCCGCTCTAATGCAATCGCCAGAGACTCTACGCAAAAAAGCGTGCAAAGGTACAACTATTTTTTGATATACGCAAATTTTTTTGTATTTTTGTTCCCAAAAAGCTTATTTTTCTTCCCTTTGAGGGATAGAATCCGTTTGGGGACGATAGAAAACACGTATCGAATCGCATACATGCTTAGGGTTGCGCAAGAGCGGTTTGGTGGAGTAGAAGATCTCCCCCTCGATACCGTCAATGGTACGGTTGAGATGCATCTGCCGCACGATCTCGTTGCCTCTGTGCCATGCGGCGGCTTCGCCTTTGCGCCCCAGCCTGTAGGGTGCCATTCCGATATAGAGTTTGGTGGAGAAGCGGTTTTCCGCCCACCAGTGACAGAGGTGTTCATAGTCGGCGAGCGAATGTCCGATCTCCCAGTACAACTGCGGCGCTACATAGTCGATCCAGCCTTCTTGCATCCACAGCCGGATGTCGGCGTAGAGCTTGTCGTAATTGGTGAGCGCGCGGGTGTGGCTGCCGAGGGTGTCGTCACAGTAGTTGCGCCAGACGCCGAAAGGCGAGATACCGAACTCCACATCGGGTTTGATTGCCTTGATGGTATCGTGCAGTTCATGAATCACCATATTGGTGTTGTTCCGCCGCCAGTCGCCCAGGTTGTCAAATCCCCTCGGATAGGCTTCAAAAGTGCCTGTATCCGGGAAAGCCTGCCCGCTGACAGGGTACGGATAGAAATAGTCGTCCATATGAACACCCTGAATATCGTACCGCCGCACGATATCTGCCACTACCATGCAAATCCACCGGCGCGTCTCGTCCAGACCGGGATTGAAATACCACTGTTTGTTATATTGCACAAACCACTCCGGATGCTTGTGAATAACATGTCCGGGCGAGAGAGAGGCTTTGGTCATCACGCCCTGCGTCACACGGTAGGGATTGAGCCATACATGTACAGCCAAGCCGCGTTTATGCGCCTCATCGACCATAAACTGCAAGGGGTCATAGACCATCTGGTCGCGCCATTCGCCCTGTTTGCCGGTCACCCAATGCGAGATAGGTTCGTATCGGGAGAGGTACAAGGCGTCCGCTGTGGGGCGTGCCTGGAAGATGACGGTATTGAGTCCTATTGCCTGCAGCGAATCGAGGATGAGACACAGATCTTCCATCTGCCGCTCGGTGTCGCCTACGGTGTTGGGTGACGGCCAGTCGATACCGGCTACGGATGCAATCCATGCAGCACGGCAACTGATCTCTGCGCGAGCAGGAAAATGTATTGCCAAGAGGGCAATGAGGACAAGTAGATATTTGCGAAAGTTATTCATTGATTTCTCCTTTTGTGACATAAAAAATCTTAGCTCCTTCGTCCGGGTTGACGATCTCCGTGAGGTGCTGCCGGTCGGTATCGGTGATGAAGATCTGACCAAAATCATCGGACTGCACAAGCGACACAATGCGGGCTACGCGCTCCGAGTCGAGTTTGTCGAATATATCATCCAGAAGCAGAATAGGTTTCCTTGGCCGGTTACCCTCCGCCGCCTGAGCACTCAGATACAGGGCTTGCGCCAGTTTCATAGCCAGAAGGAAAGTCTTCTGTTGTCCCTGCGACGCCACCCGCTTGAGCGGATATTCGCCCAAATTCATCTCCAGTTCGTCTTTGTGCACCCCCTGACTTGTCCAACCTAATATTATATCGCGCGAACGCGTGCGTTGGTAAGCTTCTCTCAGATCTCTGTCCTGCAGCTGGCTGATATATTTCAGGCTCACTTCTTCCGCTCCGCCGGACAAACGGTTATAGACCTCCTCAAAATACGGAATAAGTTGATTGACAAACCTTTCGCGCGATGCGAAGATATATTCTGCGTAAGGAATCATCTGTTCTTCGATCACCTCAAACAAATCCCATGCCACAGTCGTGGCGTCTTCGTATTTCTTGAGCAGGGCGTTGCGCTGTTTGAGCAGCGAAGTGTAGGCTGTGAGAGCCTCCAGGTACTGCCTGTCCAACTGCGAGATGACACTATCCATAAACCGCCTCCGCTCGTCCGAACCCTCGTCGATGAGCCGGTGGTCGGCAGGCGAAACCATCACCAAAGGAACCAGCCCTATATGCTCAATGAGACGCTTGTAGTCTTTCTTGTTCTTGCGGAACTGTTTCTTCACGCCTTTTCTAAGACCGCAAGAGACAGATATCTGACCGTCTTCGGCTGCAGGATCGCCGGCGTTGTAAGAGTAGTGACCTTGCACCATTGCCATTTCTTCGCCGTGGGTAATATTCTGCGAGTCCTGAGTGGTGTAAGCCGACTTGGTGAAACTGAGCAGATAGATAGCGTCAAGGATATTGGTCTTTCCCTGTCCGTTGAGTCCGACAAAGCAGTTGAGTTTGGGTGAGAACTCCAAACCTGCTTCGCGGATATTGCGATAGTTGAGGATATTTAACTGAGTTAACGTCAAGTTAATGAATGATTAATATCTTTTTTAGGCGTAGAGGTTGACATCTTCTGCGGTAATTTGGGAACCGGCGAGGATGATGAGCCGCTCTACCACGTTGCGCAACTCGCGTATGTTTCCAGTCCAGTGCCTGTCCTGCAGGGCTTGTATGGCAGCCGGTTCAAAAGCTTTGACGGCAATGCGCTGTTCCTCGCATATCTGTTCTGAGAAATAGTTCACCAAGAGCGGTATATCCTCTTTGCGTTCGTCCAGATCAGGCACATGGATAGGGATGACATTGAGGCGGTGGAAGAGGTCTTCGCGGAAACGTCCGGCGGCAATCTCTTCGGGGAGGTTCTTGTTGGTAGCAGCGAGTACGCGTACGTTCACTTTGACGGATTTGTCGGAGCCCACACGCGTGATCTCGTTTTCCTGCAGCGCACGCAGTACTTTGGTCTGCGCAGCAAGAGACATGTCCCCTATCTCGTCGAGGAAGAGAGTTCCTCCGTCGGCTTGTTCGAACTTACCGGCGCGATCCTTGACGGCTCCGGTGAACGAGCCTTTCATGTGTCCGAAGAGTTCCGACTCGATCAGTTCGGACGGGATGGCGGCGCAGTTGACCTCCACCATGGGTTTGTCGGCACGGGACGAGCCCTCATGCAACAGGCGTGCCACCACCTCTTTTCCGGTACCGTTGGAGCCGGTGATCATCACCCTGGCTTCGGTCGGTGCCACCTTTTGGATAATTTCGCGCACACGTGTTATCGACGGTGACTCGCCTATCATCTGCGAGGTGCGGCTGGTCACTTTGCGGCGCAGTTGGCGGGTTTCCTGACGGAGGGTTTTGGACTCAAGGGCATTTTTGGTTGTCACTAACAGGCGGTTCAGATCCAGCGGTTTCTCGATAAAGTCGTATGCGCCGATCTTAAGCGCATCTACAGCCGTCTTGACGTCTGCATGTCCGGAGATCATCACCACCGGTGTGTCAACAGGGGCGTTAGCCTCTCCGCCTTGGGGGTCAGCGGCAGGTTCTTTGAGTGCTTTCAGCAGCTCTATGCCGTCCATCTCGGGCATCTTGATATCCGAGTAGATCAGGTCGAAACCGCCAGTCCGGGCGGCTTTCAGCCCCAGCGCACCATTTTCAGCAAGAGAAACCTCGTATCCCTCAAACTCCAGTATTTCCTTTATCGCGTTGCGTATAGCGCGCTCGTCGTCTATCACCAGTACCTTTGCCATCGATTCTTGAATTTATGTCTGTTAATAAATGATTGTTAGCCTTTCAGGCTGCAAAATTACAGATTTTTTTCCACATATGCAAACTCAATTTGCATTTTTCAAAAAAAAGACGAAATTATTTGCTTATATCAAAAAATAGTAGTACCTTTGTGCCGTAAATGAGAAACAGATGTTTTTTTAACACTTTTTGATATTTTTACTTTAATTTTAAATTCCTAACATTATGAAGAAATTTTTCTCAGTAATCACAGCAGTCTTCATCGCAAGCAGCATGATGGCTGCAACCGTTATGACGTGTTCAGAAGCGGCAACAGCTGCTTTGAGTGTGACGGGTAACAACGTAGAGTACAACTCCGGTGAAGAAATTGAGGTAACTGGTTATGTTACCAATATAGCCTTTGCTTGGAAAGAGGGTACAATGACGTTCTGGATGGCAGACACACAGGATGGCGGCAACGTTTTGGAAGCCTACAAATGCGCCATTGCAGAAGAGACAAATGCTCCGAAAGTAACTGACAAAGTTAAGGTTACCGGAAAACTAACCAAGTATAACACTACTCCTGAGTTTGCAGAAGGTTGTACATGTGTTATTGTAGAAGTAGGTGAAGGACCTGCAGTTGTAGATATTAATGTTACCAATTGTGCAACAGCCAGAGAGGCTGCTTTGAGCGTAGCATCTAACAACGTATTCTACAAGGACGGTCAGGATTTTACAGTAGAAGGGTATGTTACGAGTATCGCAACGCCATGGGCAGGTGGTTCTATGACATTCTGGATGGCAGACGCTATCGAAGATGGCAATGTTCTGGAGGCATACAAATGCGCCATTGCTAATCAGGCAGACGCTCCTACCGTTGGTGACAAAGTGTCCGTAACCGGCAAGTTAACCAAATACAACACCACCCCTGAGTTTGCAGAGGGTTGTACTTGTGTAGTTCTCCAGAAAAGCGACGTAGCTGTTAATCTTGGAGCAAAAACGATAGCAGAGTTCTTGGCATTGAAGAACAGAAAGGACACTTGTATCTTGACAGGAACTGTAAAGAATATCAAGAATACCGTTTATGGTAACTTTGACCTTGAGGATGCAACCGGAAGCGTTTACATCTATGGTCTGTTGACTCCTGAAGGAGTTTCTAAACAATTTGCCTCAATGGGTATTAACGAAGGTGACGAGATTTCCGTTTTGGCTGTGTATGGCGAATATAATGGTGCTCCTCAGGCTGCTAATGCTATTCTCTATGAGAGTGCTTCAGTAGAGGATGCAGACGTAGTATTCACCAGCGCAGAATTCAACGGTCAAGGAACAGCCAACACCGGTAGTGAGGTTACTGTTACCAAGGATGGCGTTACTTTCTGGTGTGACAAGGCTTATGGCGACCAGTACGGCGTTCGTTGCTACAAAGGTAGCAAGGTTAAGATCTCCGCTACCAAGCAGATCGGCAAACTTGTCTTTGAGTTTAATTTGGGTTATACCGGCGGTTTGGATGAAACCGTTGTGGTTAATGCCAATGAGTGGGAGTACGAATTTAGTCAATCACAGGCTCGTTTCGCTAAGATCAAAGTATATTTCGGTACCGCTGAGGAGATCGTTATTGAGCCGATTACCGTAGCTGAGGCACTGACCGTAGCACAAGGTCTGAGTCCAGAGAAGGGCAAATCGCTCAGTACGACAGAGACTTACGCTGTCAAGGGCTTTGTAGTAGGTTCTTCTACCAAATACGAAAACACCTACTATCTGGCAGACGAGACCGGCGTTTATGGCGAGTTCCAGGCATTCAAGTGCAAATCTGTGGACTACGAAGTAGCTGAAGGCGACCTGGTAATCGTTACCGGCAAAATCCAGCACTACTATGGTGAGGGCTCCAAAGGTGAATATCACACCTACGAGATTTCTAACGGCGACCTCAAGCACGTTTACGGTCAGGGTGTTGAGAATGTAACCCTTGGCGAGAAAGCTCAGAAAGTGATGGTTGACGGCGTGCTGTATATCATCCGTGACAACAAACTCTACAACCTTCAAGGTGCACAAGTTCGTTAATCCGAACGATTTTTAATAAAAATCCCGCATACCATTTGCGTATGTGGGATTTTTTTTGTACCTTTGCACCCGATTTTGACATATAGTTCCGGTTTTAACCGGCAAGAATAATGATAGAGATCAAGACTTATATAGAACATGCGGTTCTCGTGGGTATCATCACTCCACAGCAATCCGAAGAACGCACCCGCGAGTATCTGGACGAGTTGGCATTCCTTGCCGACACCAACCATATCGTACCTGTCAAACGCTTCACCCAGCGCTTGCAACAGCCTGTCACCTCCACCTATCTGGGCGAAGGCAAGCTGCAGGAGATACGCGATTTCATCCGTCTTAGGAATGAAGAGGCGCAACACTCTGAAGAGACAGACCCCATTGACCTTGTGATCTTCGATGACGAGCTATCGCCAAGACAGTTGCGCAACATAGAGAAGATATTGGGCGTTCGTGTCATGGACCGTACGATTCTTATTCTCGAGATCTTCCTCCAGCGCGCGCAGACCTCCTATGCCAAGACCCAGGTGGAGATGGCGCATCTGCAGTATATGCTCCCGCGCCTGACCCGTATGTGGTCGCACCTTGACCGCCAGCGCGGAGGCGGAGGCACCAACCGTGGTATGGGTGAGACCCAGATAGAAGCTGACAAACGTGTTATCGGTCAGCGGATAGCCCTTCTGCGCGAAGACCTGAAACGCATTGACAAGCAGATGGCCACCCAGCGTCAGAACCGCGGAAAGATGGTGCGCGTGGCACTCGTAGGCTATACCAACGTAGGCAAATCGACCTTGATGAACCTCCTTTCCAAATCGGAGGTCTTTGCCGAGAACAAGCTCTTTGCGACACTCGACACCACTGTGAGGAAGGTGACACTACAGAACCTGCCCTTCCTCCTCTCGGACACGGTAGGTTTTATCCGCAAACTGCCGCACAACCTCGTCGAGTCTTTCAAATCGACTCTGGACGAAGTGCGTGAAGCGGATCTGTTAGTGCACGTAGTGGATATATCGCACCCTAATTTCGAGGAACAGTACGAGGTGGTGGAACAGACCATCAACGAGTTGCTCACCTCCTCCCGTGTGGAGGCGGAAGCGCAGCCATGGACCAATTCCAAGCACCGCGGCGACCGCAAACAGCGGACATCCTCGTATGTAGCGGAGATCCCTCGTATCGTGGTTTTCAACAAGATAGACGCCTTCACCTATACCCCGAAAGAAGAAGACGACCTGACGCCTGTCAAGCGCGAGAATATTTCCCTGGAAGAACTTCAGAAGACTTGGATGGCGAAACTCAACAACGACTGCATCTTCATCTCCGCGGGACAGAAAACGAATATCGATGCGCTCAAAGATCTGCTCTACGACCGCATCAAAGCCATTCATATCCAACGCTATCCATATAACGATTTCCTCTTCCAGAACTACGAGGCAGAGGAGTGATTGCCGTTAGTGGCTGTTGTACCAGTTCTCCAGGTGTTCGTTGAACTCCCGACGGCTCATCGTCTGCGCTTTCCGTTGCAGTTCTTCCGTCCTGTCTTCGAAATCAAGCACCACCTCTCTGCGCCAGAGCCATTTCTTGGGTTTGAGTTTCGACCAGCGGCTGCTCTCCAGTCCGCGCATATGACAAAGTATTACGCGTGTGTGTGCAGGCAGCGCTTGGCACAACTCGTACGCCAGCCGTCTGTTTCCGATGATCTCTTTGTCCACGGTCTTGATATGTCCGGAGGGATAGATCACCATCGACCTGCCGTTCGCCAGCGCCTCCCGGGCAATCTCCGTCAGCCGTCCGGCTTGTGCCGCCCCCTCTTCACGGGTCATGGCGCTGTGTGCCAGATCCGGCACCTCTACCGCCTTCACTATGGAGAGGATCCGGCCCATCCAGGGGTTGCGCATAAACCGCTCGTCCACCATGGGGCTGACCGGCAGATCGTACAACTCGGAGAAGAGTATGATCGGGTCGATATAGGCAGTATGGTTCGGGAGAATAAGAACGGGACTGCTCTTATAGAGCACCTCACTGCGGGTTAACCGTATATCATAGTGCCAATGCAGGAAAAACCGCACTATCCGGGCTAAAGGCTTTTGTGTCATAGGCTGTTGATCAAGTCTTCGTAAGTAATGTCTTCTTCGTCCGTTGTGGAGGCTATATAGCCCATTTCGCTGCGGGCTTTGTCCTGCGGGAAGGTGAAATAGGAGCATACGCAACTGCATAGCAGTTCGCCCTCTTCGCTGAGCAGCTCACCCTCGACGGTCGCCACATTGCGCCGCAACTCCAGCAGCCGTCCGCGGAGTTTGACATACCGCTGCAGGGTGGAGACCGGCTTGCGGTAACGCATCTCCATCTTGGCGGTTACGCCGGCTGTTTTGAGTTTGTGGAACACCACCCAGCCGCACACTTCGTCCAATAGCACCGCCTGAATGCCGCCGTGCAGGGTGTTCAGCCATGACTGGTGGTTCTGTGTCGGACGCCAGAAAGAGACGATATCTTCGCCGTCTTCAAAAAACTGCATCTGTGTCCCGATCGGATTGGTCGGACAACACCCGAAGCAGTTGTATCCGCTTGTCTGCAACCATGGATTATTGATCCGTTTCATTCTTTATCTTATATCTCAATTTTGATGCAAAGGTACAACAAATTGGGGACATATGCAAATAAAAAAGGATTTTCTTTTTTCTTTGTTCAAAAAATGAAAGAAATAATACATTTGCAGTGGGGGAAAATTTGGAGAATTGAAAATTTTTTTGTACCTTTGCAGAAATTTCTATTCCACCAAGCCGAGAGCGGGCTTTCGCCGGCATCAAGGCACGGTCATCTCAGGAGAAGCATTCGATCAGCATACGATCAGCATACGATCAGCATTCGATCAGCATTCGATCAGACTCCGGTCTATATCCGAGGCACAGTAGAGGAAACCCTTACGGGGGGGGTGAGAGGGGAAGGGGTTGTATTATCAAATTTCTTTTAGAACGGCGGCAAAAATGCCACCGAAAAGGACAACCAAAAGAAGCGCGGGGCTAAAGACCCGCGAAGCAAACGAAGAAAATTTCTTTTAGACCCGTGAAGCAAACGAAGAAAATTCGTAATCTCTGTATGGTTGACCAAAAATTTGTGCATTTGGTGCAATTTGTAAACAAAAACAAAAGAAAATCCTTATTTTATTTGCATATGTGCATTTTTTTTAGTAATTTTGCACGCTAATTCGTTTTTATAACGAGCACGCGTACGCGAAAGGCCCGCGTGGCGAGCCATAAATTTGCGCAGTTTGCGTAATTTGCGGGAACGATGGAAAACAACCCATACACACCAACGTGAACATCAACAAACGACATATCATCTTCCTTATCCTCTGCATGCTGACGGCGGCGCCTTCGTATGCGGTCTATACCGCTACCCGCTACGTTTGCGAGATTGGTCCGCAAGCCGGCGTGGGTTACTACGTAGGGGATGCCACACCGTATATCTTCATGCAGCCCCGCGAAGTGTTCGGCGCACAGTTCCGGTACAAGTTCACCCCCCGGTGGGCGTTACAGGTGAAAGGACTGTCACAGCGCATCACGGGCTGGGACTATGACGAGGACATGAACCAGCTTGACACCAAATGGGAGAACAAACTCATCAACCTCGACGTCATGGGCGAGTTCAACTTCTTCCGCTTCGGCGGCGCGGAGTACGACAGCCGCGTGAAACAGATCTCCCCCTATATCTTCTTAGGCATCGGCGCCACCATTCACGGGGGCGCACGCGATGACGACAAGGACAATTGGAAACCCTATAGCCAGTTCTCGATGTACGTACCGGTAGGTATAGGACTGAAATGGAAATTCGCGCCATGGTGCGGACTCAACATCGCCTGGCAACACAATCTCCATTTCACGGACGGAGTGGAGGGGTCTGCAACCCTCCGTGACTTACACAAACTGAACGGCCACAACTGGTTCAACTGCGATATAACCGGCCAACTGACCGCCGCGGTGGTATTCGAGTTCGGCAAAGAACCCAAAGTGTGCAGACACTGCGAGAGATATTAAAGAAACAGAAAAAACGCACCCGGAGGTGCTCAAAGATACAAGACACATGGAAGGACTAAAGGAGCAAATAGACCGGACACGTATGCCGCGTCACATAGCGATCGTAATGGACGGTAACGGACGGTGGGCGAAGAAACAGGGTCTGGCACGCGTTTTCGGTCACCGCCAAGGCGTGAAGACCGTACACGACATTACGGTTGCGGCTACCGAGTTGGGCATCGAGTACCTCACTCTCTATACTTTCTCCACCGAGAACTGGAACAGACCTAAAGAGGAGGTGGATGCGCTGATGAACCTGTTAGTGGACACCATTGCCAAAGAGACCCCCACGTTGATGGAAAATAATGTGCGTCTGCTGACAATCGGTGATCTCGACCGTCTGCCGGACGGCGCACGGGAGAAGTTCATGGGCTGCGTAGCCCAGACATCCGGCAACACGGGGCTGAGCATGGTAGTGGCGCTGAGCTATTCGGCGCGATGGGAGATCACCCACGCCATGCAACAGGCTGTCAGACAGGCGCAAGAGGGCCTAATCCGTCCTGAGGATATCACCGAGCAGTACGTATCCTCGCTCATGACCACCGCCGATATGCCCGATCCGGATCTGCTGATCCGCACCAGCGGCGAGTTGCGGATCTCCAATTTCCTGCTCTGGCAGATAGCTTACTCCGAGCTTTATTTCACCGACTGCCTGTGGCCGGAGTTCACGCCGGAAGAGTTGTACCGTGCTATCATCGACTATCAGCACCGCGAGCGGCGCTTCGGCAAGACCTCGGAGCAGGTGACGAAATAAGACAAACAGAATACAAACAATAAACAGAATACGAATTGCGTAGAATATTTCACATAGCCATCATCGCCTTGCTGAGCCTCAATCTATGGGCACAGGAGGCATCCGACAGCACCGCAACCGCTCTTGACACCACGGCAGTGGACTCCGCTTCTCTGCCGGAGATCGAGTATGCGCTTCACCGCCAGACATACACCATTGCCGACATCAAGGTGACAGGTGCTGACAGTTACGAGGATTTTGTGCTCATCGGCTTCTCAGGACTCGCCGTGGGCGACGAGATAGAAGTGCCTGGTGAACAGATCACCAAGGCTATCAGACGGTTTTGGAAACAAGGCTTGTTCTCCGACGTAAAGATCAAAGCGAACAAGATAGAGGGTGACAAGATCTGGCTGGAGATAGTACTGAAACAACGTCCGAGGGTGTCGGAGGTGGTATATCAGGGCGTCAAGAAAAGCGAACGCGAGGATATAGAGGTGAAGGTAGGTCTGCGTGCCGGCAGCCAGCTGACACCTAACATCATCGACAACACCAAGACCGTGATCAAGAAATTCTTCGCCGAGAAGGGTTTTCATAACGCCGAGGTCACTATCCGCCAGTATGCCGACCAGGATCATCCGGGTTACGTACGCGTAGCGGTGGTAGTGGACAAGAAAGCGAAGACCCGTGTGGGCAAGATCTACCTATCGGGCAACAAAGCTCTGACCGACCTGCAGATCAACAAGGTGATGAAGAAGACCAACGACAACAACATTATCAACCTCTTCCGCACCAAGAAGTTCGTGACCGAAGAATACGAAAACGACAAACGCGCCATCATCGACAAATACAACGAGGAGGGTTATCGCGACGCCTATATCGTGTCGGACAGCGTGGTACCCAACCCCGAAGATCCCACTCGCGTGGATGTGTATATCAACCTCTCAGAGGGCGAGAAATACTATGTACGTAACATCAGCTGGGTTGGCAACACCGTCTATCCCAGCGAGGTTCTCAATAACATGTTAGGTGTCAAGAAAGGCGACTCCTACAATCTCAAACTGCTCCAGGACCGTCTTATCAACGACGACGACGCCGTGAGCAAGCTCTACACTGACAACGGCTACCTGTTCTTCAACGTCGATCCGGTAGAGACCAGTGTCTCCGGCGACTCGATCGACTTTGAGATGCGTATGTACGAAGGGCGTCCTGCCACCATCAACGAGGTGAAGATCGTTGGTAACGAGCGTGTGTATGAGCATGTTGTGCGCCGCGAGTTGTACACCAAACCGGGACAGCTGTACAGCCAATCGGATATCATGCGTTCGCTGCGCGAGCTGGCACAGATGGGTCACTTCAACCAGGAGAAACTGGTGCCGGATATCCAGCCTAACCCCGAAGAAGGTACGGTGGATATTACCTACCAGCTGGAGACCAAGTCCTCCGACCAGATCGAGTTCTCGCTCGGATGGGGAGCAACGGGACTGGTGGGTTCGTTGGGACTGAAATTCACCAACTTCGCCATCCAGAACCTCTTCAACAAGAAGTCCTACCGTATTGTGCCGCAAGGCGAGGGTCAGACCTTCTCCATCAACGCGCGCACCAACGGTGTGTACTACACCTCGGCGTCGATCTCCTTCCTGGAGCCATGGCTGGGCGGCAAGCGTCCTAACAGCCTTTCGGCAAGCATCTATTTCGCTTCGCAGACCGGTTACTCGAACCGCTACTACAAGGCTTACCAGAACCTCTATAACACCTACTCGGACTACTATTACTACTCCGGCAACTCGAACTACTACCAGCAGCTGGCGGAGTCGGAAGCCGATCCGGGCAAGTATCTGCGGACTTTCGGTGTGTCGGTGGGTTACGGCAAGAGGCTCAAATGGCCGGACGACTATTTCTCGTTCTACGGCGAGTTGAGTTACCAGCTCTATATGATGAAAGACTGGCCGTACCTGCTCATCTCGGACGGTACGAGTCATAACTTTGCCATCAACCTGCAGCTCTCGCGTTCGTCTATCGACAACCCGATCTACACCCGTCGCGGAAGCCAGTTCACACTCGGACTGAAGATTACCCCGCCCTACTCTCTGATCAACGGCAAGGACTACTCGCAGATGACCAACAACGAGAAGTACCACCTGATCGAGTACCACAAATGGAAATTCACCGGCAAGGTCTTCACCCCCCTCACGCCAGACAGCAAACTGGTGCTGATGACCCGTGCGGAGTTCGGATACTTGGGTCACTATAACAAGCATGCCAAGTCTCCGTTCGAGTCCTTCTATATGGGTGGCGACGGAATGACTTCGTACACCTCCTACTCCACCGAGTATATCGGTATGCGCGGATACACCTCCGGTTCGCTCACGCCTTACGACATATCGACGGGACGAAACATGGGCTATGTCTATAACAAGTTTACGATGGAGTTGCGCTACCCGATCACCCTTGAGCAGTCGGCTACGATCTGGGCACTGGCGTTCCTGGAGGCGGGTAACTGTTTCTCGGATATCAAGGACTACAACCCGTTCAACCTCAAGCGCTCCGCCGGAGTGGGCGTACGTATCTTCCTGCCGATGTTCGGTCTGTTGGGTGTGGACTGGGGTTACGGATTTGACAAGATCAACGGCAGTAACCAGTACGGCGGAAGCCAGTTCCATTTCGTTCTGGGACAGGAATTGTAGTTGAAAGTTGAGAGTAGAAAGAAATATATAAAGACAATATATGAAAAGAATATCCGTTATTCATTACTCATTGCTAATAGCAGCCCTGCTATGTTGCGGAACGATGGCTGCCAAAGATCAGTCGGTGGCATACATCGACATGCAGTACATTCTTAAAAACCTGCCACAGTACGAGACCGCCAACGACCAGCTGGCGATGCTCTCCAAACGATGGCAGAAAGAGGTTGAAGCGGCTGAACAGGATGCACGGATCCTCACCCAGAACTACCAGACGGAACAGATTTTCCTGACCGAAGAGATGCGCCGCCGCCGCGAGGAAGAGATCGTGAAAAAAGAGCAGGAGGTAGTCACGCTCAAACGCCAGTATTTCGGCAAAGACGGCGAGTACTACAAGAAACGCGAAGCACTCATCAAACCCATCCAGGACGAGATCTACACGGCTATCCAGGGGCTCGCCGAGGAGAAACACATCGACGTTGTCAAAGACCGCTCCGCCGACCCCGCACTCATCTACATGTCCTCCAAACTGGATATATCCGACCAGGTGCTCCAAAAATTAGGCGCCAAATAAACTTTGGCACTATAATTGCTACACACCAAGTGAACAAACAATAAAAACATCAATAATCATTATGAAAAAACTATTTTTAGCATTAGCGCTGGTATTGCCGATGATGGCTATGGCGCAGAAAATCGGCCACGTTAATTCCTCTGAGATCATGGCAGCCATGCCTGAGCTGACCGAGGCACAAAAGACTCTGGAGGCATCCGAGGCAGAGTACAAGAAAGAGATGGAAGCAATGCAACAGGAGTTGCAGGAGAAATACAAAGCTTTCCAGGACAAAGCCAACATGCTGGGTGAAGCCGAGCGCAACAAACAACTGCTCGAGCTCCAAGACCTCGACAGCCGTATCCAGAAGTTTGCAGAACTCTCCCGCCAGTCACTGAGCGAGCAGCAGGCCAAACTGATGCAACCGATCCAGGAGAAGGTCTATAAAGCCATCGAGGCGGAAGCCAAAGCCAAAGGTCTGTCATATGTACTCGACCAGCAGGTAATGCTCTACACCGGCAAAGATGCGGTGGATATTACTCCTGGCGTAAAGAAAGCTCTTGGTCTCAAATAAACATCATGGCTGACGGCTATCTGGAAAACCATTATGCCGAATACGAGAAGAAAAAGGCAGAGTGGCTAAAGAAAAAAAACTCTTATTCTTACAACTATGGTAGAAAAAATCCAACAAACGCTTCGTGACAGTGTGATAGCACGCTGGGCGGTGCTGATCCTTGTGGCGTCGATGATGTTCTTCGCCTACATGTTCGTAGATATCCTTTCGCCTCTGGCATCCCTCCTCAACGACACCTTAGGATGGGACCAAGGTGTCTTCGGCACCTATGCGGCGGGCGAGTATCTGCTTAATGTGTTCGGTTTCCTGATCCTCGCGGGTATTATCCTCGACAAGATGGGTGTCCGTTTCACCGGACTGCTTTCCGCAAGCCTCATGGTGATCGGTGCCGTAATCAAGTACTGGGGAATCTCCTGGGCGGACGCCAATACGGTGGGCTGGCTCAACTCGTGGTGGCCTTCGATGCCCGGCAGCGCCAAGATAGCGATGTTCGGATTTATGATTTTCGGCTGCGGTTGCGAGATGGCAGGTACGACGGTGAGCAAGATCCTTGCCAAATGGTTCAAGGGCAAAGAGATGGCTCTTGCCATGGGTTTGGAGATGGCTATCGCCCGTCTTGGTGTGTTCGCCGCCATGTGGCTCTCGCCAATCTTCAGCGCGAAGTTCGCCATCGACGGCACCAACTCCGTGACAGCCCCCCTGCTCTTCGCTACGCTGTTGCTGATCATCGGTCTGCTCAACTTCTTTGTGTTCACCATCATGGACACCAGGTTCGACAACCAGCTCGTCGCCATCGGTGAGGCTACGGCAGAGAAAGATCCGGAGGACGAGTTCCATGTATCCGACCTGGGACAGATCTTCCGCTCGAAGATGTTCTGGATCATCGCCCTGTTGTGCGTTCTTTACTACTCGGCCATCTTCCCCTTCCAGCGTTTTGCCACCAATTTCCTGGAGGAGACCCTCTCTATCGGCAATGCCGAAGCCGCCGGTCTGTTCAAGTGGTTCCCGATCCTGGCAATGGTGCTGACGCCTTTCCTGGGTGCGTTTATCGACTACAAAGGCAAAGGGGCTACGATGATGCTCGTCGGTGCAGTGATCATGATCATCTGCCACTCGGTGTTCGCCTTCGTACTGCCGCTCTACCCGTCCAAGGCCTTGGCGCTGATCACCATCCTGGTGCTCGGTGTGAGCTTCTCGCTCGTACCGGCATCCATGTGGCCTTCGGTGCCGAAGATCATCGACGAGAAGGTCTTAGGCTCGGCATACTGCCTTATCTTCTGGGTACAGAATATCGGTCTCTGCCTCGTGCCGCTGCTGATCGGCAAACTGCGCGTAGCCACCAACGGATACCTTGTGCCGATGATCGTCTTTGCATCCTTCGGCGTACTGGCATTCCTGCTCAGTCTCGCCCTCAAAGTAGAAGACAAAAAGAAAAACTATGGACTGGAGCTTCCTAATAAAAAATAAAGACTCGCTCTCGGTTTCAACCGACACACGCAACCTGCCAAATGGTTGCGTGTATTTTGCCTTGCACGGCGAGCGGTTTGACGGCAACATGTTCGCCGCCCAGGCGCTGGAGTTAGGCGCCGAATACGCCGTTGTGGACACCGATCTGCCGCTGACTTGCTCCCAGACCAAGGACTACAGCGGACGACTCATCCGCGTAGAGAACACCCTGACGGCACTGCAAGACCTGGCACGTGCATGGCGGAGGGAGTTGGGTATTCCTGTTCTCGGAATAACCGGCACCAACGGCAAGACCACCACCAAAGAGCTCTGCGCCGCCGTGCTCTCCCGCAAATACCGGCTGCACTACACCCAAGGTAACCTCAACAACCAGATCGGCGTGCCGCTCACCTTATTACAAATAACGCGCGCGCACGAGATGGCGATCGTGGAGATGGGAGCCTCCCACCCCGGCGATATCAAAGAGCTGGTGGAGATAGCCGAACCGAATTACGGTCTGATCACCAATGTAGGCCGGGCACATTTGCAGGGTTTCGGTTCGTTCGAAGGCGTTATGCGAACCAAGGCGGAGTTGTACGATTGGCTTCGTGCGCACGGAGGAACGTGTTTCCGAAATAGTGATAATCCCTACCTTGCCCAAATGGCGGGGGATTTGCCTGCAATCCTATATCAGACGGGAACAATGCCGGACGGAACCCACCTCGTAGGCGGCTACAATGCAGAGAATATATCTGCAGCGATCTGCGTCGGGGAGTATTTCGGTGTGAGCCGTGAGGATGCTTTGGAGGCTATCCGCGCTTATGTGCCCTCCAACAACCGCTCCCAACTCATGCAGACGGAGCACAACACCGTGGTGGTGGATGCCTATAACGCCAACCCGACCTCCATGCAGGCGGCGATAGAGGCGTTCGGTAAAGTGCCCTGTGACCAAGGAGCAAATACCAAGGACTGCTATATTCTCGGAGCAATGCGGGAGTTGGGCGAGTACAGCCATTTGGAGCACCAGAATATCGTGAATATGTTATTGGAGCGCAAGGCGGACTTGGTCTATCTGGTAGGCGAAGAATACCAAGACACCACCGCCCCGTACACCATTTTTGATAATGTCAATTCCCTCTGTGAACACCTCCGGCAGACACCCCTCAAGGGCTACCGGATACTGCTGAAAGGCTCACGGAGTAACCAATTAGAGAAAGTAATCCCTTACTTATAATGGATAAAAAAACGAAAACCATAGTACTCGTAGTCTCGGCAGTATGTGTCGTAGCTATCGGTGCAGTCATAGCCCTCTTAGTGTCGCTGAACCATCTGCGCAAAGCCAATGCAGAACAGGAGCGCGAGATATTCAACCTCAACGAGCAGATGAACTTCGAGCAGGGACAGGCCGTCCTCCGCTTCGATGACGAACACGCATTGGACGAACAACTACAGACCTTCGAACACCTGAAGGTGGACAACGACTCGCTCCAGAACCTGCTCGACCAGCAGACGGAGCACGCCAAAGACCTCGTTAACGAGATCAAGAAACTCAAACGCGAGAACTCGAACGACAAAGCGCGAATAAATGAGTTGCTCAAAGAACTGGCAGCCGTTCGCGAACTGATCATGGGGTATATCCGTCAGATCGACGAACTCAACACCCAAAACCAGCAACTGACCGTCGAAAACGAGCAAGTGAAAGAAGAAAACCGCCAGATACGCGACCGCAACAAGTCGCTCTCCAACCAGAACGAGCAGCTGAGCCAGACCGTCAACCGCGCCAAGCAACTGGATGTGACACACTTCCAGATGACACCGCTCAACAAGCGCGACAAGAAGACCAAGTACCTGCGCAAAACCGTCAAACTGCAACTGGACTACACCATCGGCAAAAACATTACCGCTGAGCCGGGAATGAAGACCATCTACGTGCGTCTCACTTCTCCGTCCGACCAGCTCCTCGGCGAGTCGGAAGGCAAGGTGTTCGCCTTCGAGGACGGCGAAGTGCCCTACTCGCTCAAACAGGAGATAGAGTACGCCGGCGAGATCTACAACGGCACGCTGTTCTGGCCTCTCGCCGAAGAACCGCAAGAGGGCACCTACCGCGTGGAGTTTTTCGCCGACGGCAGTCTGATAGGACAGTACTCTTTTGTACTGGACTAATGCCCCCGGCAAGAGAAAGCAAACAACTAAATACATTCATATTATGGAAGAGAAAAAACAACCCTCTGCAGAGAAGCTTAAAGCGCTGCAAATGGCGATGCAGAAGATCGACAAGGACTTCGGCAAAGGTGCTATCATGAAACTGGGTGACGACAAGATCGAAGATGTCCCTGTTATCTCGACGGGTTCGGTGGGTCTGAACCTTGCTCTGGGCGTAGGCGGCTACCCTCGCGGACGAGTGATAGAAATATACGGCCCCGAGTCTTCGGGTAAGACCACTCTGGCTATCCACGCGATGGTGGAGACCCAGCGCCAGGGCGGCATTGCGGCTATCATCGACGCCGAGCACGCGTTCGACCGCTTTTATGCCGAGAAACTGGGTGTGGATGTCGATAACCTGCTTATCGCACAGCCCGACTCAGGAGAGCAGGCACTGGCTATCGCCGACGAGTTAATCCGCAGTTCGGCTGTGGACCTCGTGGTGATCGACTCGGTAGCAGCCCTCACTCCGAAAGCCGAGATCGACGGCGAGATGGGCGACAACAAAGTCGGTCTGCAGGCACGACTCATGTCCCAGGCACTCCGCAAACTGACCGCTACCATCAACAAGACGCAGACCACCTGCATCTTCATCAACCAGCTTCGCGAGAAGATCGGTGTCATGTTCGGCAACCCCGAGACAACAACCGGCGGTAACGCCCTCAAGTTCTACGCCTCCGTGCGCCTTGACATCCGCAAGATCGGACAGATCAAGAACGGCGACGAGGTACAGGGCAACCAGATCCGCGTGAAAGTGGTGAAGAACAAAGTGGCACCGCCGTTCAAGAAAGCGGAGTTCGACCTCATGTTCAACGAAGGTATATCCAAAGTGGGCGAACTGGTGGACTTGGGTGTGCAGTACGAGATCCTCAAGAAATCCGGCAGTTTCTACAGCTACGGCGACAGTAAACTGGCTCAGGGACGCGACGCCACCAAGGCTGTCCTGCGTGACAACCCCGAACTGCAAGCCGAAATCGAGCAGAAGATCATGGAAGCCGTCAAAGGCGCTGAGAACAAGAACTAATCAATCAGCACCGGATGACGGAGGTTCAGCGGATAGTTTCGCCCAAACAAGCCTACGAACTGGAACAACAGTTCCGCGTAGTGAAGAAATCGGTAGATGCACGTCAGCGCGAGCTGAAAGTGCATCTTACCTTATTGGCTGACGAACAAGGGCGGTATATCCCCCTCTCCTCCCCTCTGGCTGAGACGCCTTCCCCTTTCCTCCTTCCCTTCCCTCCCCTCACGGAGAATAAGAAAGCCTTTATCATCGGTGCCGGACCGGCAGGACTCTTTGCGGCGATCACCCTCATAGAGCACGGCATTAAACCCATTGTCTTCGAGCGCGGCAAAGAGGTGAGCGAGCGCAAGAAAGATATCGCTCTTCTCAACCGCAACCTCGGACTCAACCCCGAGTCGAACTACTGTTTCGGCGAAGGCGGTGCCGGTACGTTCTCCGACGGCAAACTCTTCTCGCGCTCCAAGAAACGCGGTAACATGCAGCGGGTCATGGAGATCTTCCATTATTTCGGCGCATCCGACCGCGTGCTCTACGAGACCCACGCACACATCGGCAGCGACCGTCTGCCGTCTATCATCCGTCGCATGCGCGAGTTCATCCTTGCCCATGGTGGCGAGATACATTTTGAAACAAAAATCGACAGCCTGAAAGATCTGTCAGCGCCAACTCCGGTCATTCTGGCTATCGGCCATTCGGCGCACGACACCTACCGGATGCTTGCCCGCGAAGGCGTAGCAATGGAGACCAAAGGGTTTGCGATGGGTGTGCGTGTCGAGCATCCGCAGGCACTGATCAACCGGCTCATGTACCACCGTACCGACGCCTCCGCGCAGGCGGAACTCGTCAAATATATCGGCAACGCCTCCTATAGTCTGGTGACGCAAGTGGACGGCAGAGGCGTCTATTCGTTCTGCATGTGTCCCGGCGGACATATAGTGCCGGCAGGCAGCGAGGAAGGACTTTGCGTGGTCAACGGGATGTCGGCTTCGCACCGCAACTCGCCGTACGCCAACTCAGGAATGGTGGTGGAGATCCGCCCCGAAGACACAAAAGGCACCGATCCCCTCCGCGGACTGCTCTTTCAGGAACAATTGGAACGCCAATCCTACAGCGAAGCGGTCTTACAGCGCAGCGGTCCTACAGCGAAGCGGTCTGGTCTTACATCCGCTCCTGCACAGCGCTTACGCGATTTCGTGGAGGGCAAAGCGAGCCTGGATCTGCCCCCGTGCAGCTATCTGCCGGGATTGGTTTCAAGCCGTCTTGACCAATGGCTGCCGCCACATATAGGTCCGAGACTCCAACAGGGTTTTCGGGATTTTGACCGCAAGTACCCCGGTTTCCTCACCAACGAGGCGGTCATCGTAGGCGTAGAGAGCCGCAGTTCCAGTCCGATACGGATTGTACGCGACCGCGAAACCATGCAGTCGGTCTCCCATCCGTGGCTCTACCCCTGCGGCGAAGGTGCCGGCTATGCCGGAGGGATTACCTCCTCCGCACTTGATGGAATTAATGCCGCGCTGGCGGTTGCGTGTGTGTATAGTATATAGTGTAAAGTCTAGTGAAACTATGATAAGAACCATACAACTGATAGGCGAAGAGGCGTTTGAGCGGCTGCAACAGGCGCGGGTCATCCTGTTCGGCGTAGGAGGCGTGGGCGGCTGGTGTGCCGAAGCCTTGCTCCGGACAGGTGTAGGGCACCTGACCATCGTCGATTTTGACACCATCGACCCCTCCAACCTCAACCGCCAAGTGGTCTCTACGGCGCAGAACATCGGTCTGAGCAAGGTGGAAGAGATGCGCAAACGCCTGCTCTCCATCGTGCCGGAAGCGGATGTCACCGCTATCGAACAGCGTTACTCGGACGAGACGGCACCGCTCTTCGACTTGTCGCAATACGACCTCGTCATCGACGCCATCGACGACCTCGACGCCAAGATGCGCCTTATCTGCGAAGCCACCCGGACGGAAGCCGTACTTTTCTCATCCATGGGCGCGGGACGCAAACTCGACCCACAACAGATACGGGTGACGGAGTTCTGGAAGGTGGAAGGCTGCCCGCTGGCAAGAGCGCTGAGGACCAAGATGCGCAAGTCGGGCACACTGCCGGCGAAGAAGTTCCAATGCGTCTATTCGCCTGAGATAAGCGGCACGCAGGGCACTCTGGCACCGGTGGTAGGCACCTTCGGCTTTCAGTTGGCGGCACTCGCCATCAGGGCGCTGATCACACCAAAAACGGCTGTTTGACAACTCAAAATGCCAAATACATATTAAAATTTGCATATTCACAAAAAAAGCACTACTTTTGCAGAGCAAAAGCAAAACACGGGATTTACAAATAATTAACAATAAATACTTACAATCATGTTTATTCAAGACGTACATGCTCGTGAGATTTTGGACTCACGTGGAAATCCTACCGTAGAGGTAGAAGTTACTTTGGATTGCGGCGTAATGGGTCGTGCAAGCGTACCTTCGGGTGCATCGACCGGTGAGAACGAGGCGCTGGAGCTTCGTGACGGTGACAAGGGACGTTACCTGGGCAAAGGTACTCTCAAGGCTGTAGAGAATGTCAACACTATCATCGCTCCGGCACTGGTGGGTTACTCTGTTCTGGAGCAACGCGCTATCGACGAGAAGATGCTTGAGCTGGACGGTACTCCTACCAAATCCAAACTCGGTGCCAACGCCATCCTCGGTGTCAGCCTCGCCGCTGCACACGCTGCCGCCAACTATCTGGAGATCCCTCTCTATCGTTATATCGGCGGCGCTAACGGCCACGTACTGCCTGTGCCGATGATGAATATCATCAATGGCGGTGCACACTCCGACGCTCCTATCGCTTTCCAGGAGTTCATGATCCGTCCGGTAGGCGCTCCTACTGAGCGCGAGGCTATCCGCATGGGTGCCGAGGTGTTCCACGCACTTGCCAAACTGCTCAAGAAACGCGGTCTCTCTACCGCTGTAGGTGACGAGGGAGGTTTCGCTCCGGCACTCAACGGTATCGAGGATGCACTCGACAGCATTATCCAGGCTATCAAGGACGCTGGCTACGAGCCGGGCAAGGATGTGAAGATCGCCATGGACTGCGCCGCTTCCGAGTTCGCTACCTGCGAGAACGGCGAGTGGTACTATGACTACCGCCAGCTCAAGGACGGCAAGAAGAAAGATCCTAACGGCAAGAAACTGACCGCTGCAGAGCAGATCGACTATCTGGAGCAACTCATCACCAAGTATCCGATCGACTCCATCGAGGACGGTCTGGACGAGAACGACTGGGACAACTGGGTTAAACTCACCGAGCGCATCGGCGACCGCTGCCAGCTCGTAGGTGACGACCTGTTCGTAACCAATGTCAAGTTCCTCGAGAAAGGTATTAAGATGGGTGCAGCCAACTCTATCCTGATCAAGGTGAACCAGATCGGTTCGCTCACCGAGACGCTCGACGCTATCGAGATGGCACACCGCCACGGCTACACCACCGTTACCTCGCACCGTTCGGGTGAGACCGAGGACACCACAATCGCTGACATCGCTGTGGCTACCAACTCAGGTCAGATCAAGACCGGTTCGCTCAGCCGTACCGACCGTATGGCTAAGTACAACCAGCTGATCCGCATCGAGGAGCAACTCGGCGCACGCGCTCAGTACGGTTACAAGAAACTGCGCTAACCGCACAGGCTGCAAAGCCTTAGGCAATACAGAAAACAATAGCTCGCACACGCGAGCTATTTTTTTGTCCTAAAGCGAAGCGGTCTTACAGCGCTGCGCTCCTACCGGAGTCTCGCTCCGGTAACATCGTACATCCGTCCTTCGTATATCAGATAGAGGTGTCCGTCACGCAGTACCTTCGTACCTGGTACTTTGTCACTTGGTACTTCTACCTCGTCCACTCCCTGGTCTCTCGGGTCAACGATCTCCGGCAGGTCGGTGCGTCCCCAGCTCACATTGTCGATATAATAGGCCACCGAACCCATTCCGCCGTTAGGACTCGTGTAGCGGAAAGCCATATGGAATATATCCATGTTCGGCTGGTTTTCGAGGTTGATCTGGAACGGCACCCACAGATTGTTCTCGTCGGCGGTCTTCGGGATGGAAATGCCGTCGAAGGTCTGGTAGAAGACGTTTTGGGGGTTGGTGGCGTCGATATACACCAGTTCCAAGGTAGCCTTATTGCCGTCTTCCGGCATATATTCGCCCATCACGGAGAAGGCGAAGATCTTGCCTTCGGCGTTCTTGTAGTCGAGCGCAGGGGTCACGAGCCAAGCCTCCCAGAGACCGGTGGAGTCTTGTCCGTACTGGTAAGCGGTGGCTTTGGCGCACTTGTTATCACCTCTTGGCGGAGTAGTACGGCTCTCGTCAAATCCCCACCACGGACGCTCGTCCACTGCGGCTACGTTCTGCCAGCCGGAGAGCAACAGCGTCTGGTTGTGCGAAGCGGACTCGAAATCCTCGTTGAGCAGCGCAAGCGGCTTGCTCTCGTCCCAGAGGAAAGAGGTCTTCCAGTCGATGGTCTCCTCGCTCTTGGCTTGCGCCACACCGTTGAGAACAACCGTCACGGGCGTTGCGCCGGCGGAAGAGATGGTGATCGTGGAGCGGTAGGAGCCTTCTGCCAGAGGCGTGAAATAGACGGTCTCCTCGCTCTCGTAGTTCTTGGGTAGCATCGAGCTGACGATGGTGAACGCCGCGCCCTCCTGGTGGCTCACCGAGAGATAGACAGGCTCCGTGCAGTTCTCGCTCTTGACGGTGAATTTCGCCGACACCTGTTTGCCTACCACGGTCTCGAAAGCGGGTATTGTAGCCGGTGTGACGGTGATCGTCGGAACGGCTTCGGGATCCACGCAACTGCCTTGCAGCGAGATCATATCCGGCAGGATGGTGGTATGTTGCGGATTGTCGAACACCAGCGACGCTGTATGCGTGCCGGCAGCTTTCGGGGCGTAGGTAACGACAATGTCCAGATCGCTCTGGTCAGCCGGAAGGCTGGTAGCCGAGAGGCTGAAATGGTCGCGGTCGTCACCGCCGATATAGAAAGTGGTGGCACCGGAGAGGTTTCCCTGGTGCAGATGAATGGTTTTGAACGCCGCACTCTCGCCTTTGTTGACAGCCACTGCCGGCACGGTAGCGGGCGAGACCTCGATAAAAGGCTCGGTATTCTCGGTCTTGACCACGCGGAAGTCGTCGAACAGTACCTTGCCGTTCTTGGGCACTTTCACGCGTACGCGCAGATAAGAGGATTTGGCAGGCTTGGAGGTGGAGACAGTCAGCTCTTTCCAGTCGCTCTCCGCAGCCAGCGGCACTTGCAGTACCCCGGCATCGTGGGCTTGGACGAGTTCGGTGTTTCCGCCGGCAGCGGCTTCCCACTGGCAGTCGAGCATGAGCGAAGCGCCTTCGGGCAGGGAGAGCACCTTGTAGTGGATGGTGATCTCAAACGTACTGCCTACAGCGTAATTGGCGTCGGTGAGCGAGATTGCCTGATCCAGAACGGAAGCCGTCACGGGGTTCATGAGCAACGCCACCTCGCCTTCGATACGGTCGGTGGAAGCCGAAGCGCCGGAGCTTTGTCCCGACCAGTCTTCGAACGAGCAACCGAATATCGGATTGCAACTGTACTCCTCAAAACCGGCATTGAGCAACAGGTTGTCGGATCCGGCTTTCACGTTGGCGTTTGCGGTGCACCAGCCAATCATCGCTGCGCACAACACTGTAAAGATTTTTTTCATACACTCAATCGTTTTTGGATTAAACAGCTTGTTAAAATATCACGGTGCAAATTTACTGCTTTTTTTTCAATTATGCAAATTTTATCATGCAAATGAGCACTTTCGGACTGATTTTTGCGTACAAAAAGCAATAAAAGACGCGAAAATACATATTTTTTGTTAAAAAATTTGCATATTTGTTTTTTTTTGCTTATCTTTGCACCGGATTTGTGGCAAAAAGATATTTTGGCATTTCCCTACCCCCACAGGCGGAACCGGTTCCGTAAGGGGTTGGTAAGGGTTTTGTCAGGGTTTTGTCAGAGGTATATCGAGTCAACGATTTTGGAATGTCGATTGTACTTACGTCGTTATGACATTACTTACCGTTGCCGTGTCGTTTACGTGTCGTTTCCGTCTCGTTTACGTCTCGTTTACGTCTTTGACCGATTGGCGACCGCAACCGGAAGGTTTCAGACCACCCTTGGAACCACCCCACCGCCAGCAAACCAAAAGCTATAAATATATAACACCGCAAAAAATGCAAAGCAAAGTAAGCAAAAAAGATTTTTTGTGCAGTTTTTTAACATATTATTTGACATTATAATAATTTTTTGCTACCTTTGCACCGGATTTTGAAACAAAAAGACTTATCCATAATGCCGAAAGACACATTAGGATAGGTTTTTTGCGTTTTAATATATCCCACCAAACCAAACCAACCAAAAACTTTTTATAATATATATAGAAACCAAACTTTATTAAAAACCCGAACTTATGAACATGAAAAATCTAAAAATACTCTTTTGCCTCTTTTTCCTATTATCCATAGGTAGTACCAACGTGTGGGGAGTAGTGAATGAGGGTGACGAATACTCTTGGAACAGTTCCACAAAGACACTAACAATCCATAAAGCAGGAGATTATGCAGATGGAATTATGGATGATTGTGGAACAACAGATCAACCATGGAGACTAAAGACAAGTGGTAGTGCGGAGCACATTGTAGTTGAAGATGGCATTACCACAATTGGAACTTTTGCTTTTTATGGTTGTTGTGATAAAGTCAGTGATGTTACTTTGCCAAGTTCTTTAACTACTATCAAACAAGGAGCTTTTGGACTATGTACAATTATAGCTAACGTTTATTTTAAGGGATCCCCAAGTGAATGGGCAAGCATAGATTTTCAATCAAACGATGCATATCGGAGGTCTCATCCCTTTTACGCAAACGTTAATAAATCTCCCCAAGGAACAAGTAATCGTAAATTCTACTTTTACGGTAACTCTTCCCCCTCCAATGCTATTGCTCTTGAACCCGGCATAACAGAAGTAAAACCTTACGCTTTTTATGGGGCAACCGGCATTACCGGCATAAACATCCCTGGAAGTGTGACTACAATTGGAACAAATGCTTTTAATGTATCCTCTTATTCAGATGCATGGATTGCCATCAACAAAAAGACTGCACTTACTACGGTTGGAGCAAGTGCATTCAAGACAGGAGTAACACTTTATGTTCCAACAGGAAGTACCGGCTACGGAAGTACATGGAACGGTCTTACTGTTAAAAATGCTGATGTATCCGGTAAAATAACAGATGGTGATGGCGAAGTATTGTGGGATTTATCTGAAAACGGCGTATTAACTCTTGATGCAACGAATTCTACGACAAAGAATCTCAACATAGATAATGCAGGACCCTCTTTACTTTGGGCACGATTTCGTCGCCTTGTATATAAAATTAAGATCAAAGGAGAAATAGAAGGAATAGGTAACATTTTACGATACCATTACGGCCTATCCGAAATTATAATAGACCAGACAACTATTCCGACTGCAGGAGAAGAAGTCGCCGTAAATAACATAGGAGGAACAAAATACGGTTCACTTTTCAACAAACGCGATCAACTGAAATTAACCATTAAACTTGCTTCATTAACCCATTCGACTATCAGTAATTTAGCATCTGCTCCTTTGAGTGATATAAAATCAGGAACCACTAAGCGTTGGCAAGTTGGGCTTTCGGAACAAGTCAATATTGAGGACAACAATGATAACACTGAAACGTTGCTCTCGAATTGCAGTACTTACGTAGAAAAACCTTTTGATTTGCAGTTAAAACGTACTCTGAGCACTGAATACTACAACACTTTCTGTTCGCCAGTGGATATGACGGCAGAGGAGGTGACAACAATGTTTGGTGCAGAGACAGAATTGGTTGAGTTTGCTGGAACGGAAATTAAAGACGGTGTCTTAAATCTCAATTTCACAACTGCTACAAGCATTACTGCCGGCACACCCTATTTAATCCAGCCTGCGGTAGCTGTTTCCAATCCGACCTTTACTGATGTTAATCCGGCAAGTATTGCCACAAGCGGTAGTATCGTATCTGGAACTCACGCCGACTTCCACGGCACTTTGGCACCGGTAGAAGTAAGTTCTGATCAGATAGAAGGCAAAAACTTTATCTTCCTCTTGGCGGACAACAAACTGACCTACGCTACCGGCGGAACACTCAAAGGAATGCGCGCGTACTTCTTGTTAAAAGAAAGCACACCGGCAAGCGTAATGGCTAAACGTCCTGTCCTACAGATCGGCAACGGCGAGAACACCACGACAGACTTGGGACAAGTACCAAGCGACAAAATACAATGCACCAAGGTGTTGCGCGACGGACAAATCTATATCCTCCGCGGAGAGAAAGCATACAACCTCCAAGGAATAGAGATTGACAGACCAAACAAACTGTAAATTACGAAAAACTACGCAACCCCATACACTTTTGTCGCATCCCTGCGACAACCAGATATTAATTATTCACAAGAAGCCTATGAAACCATACATACAACCCAAAACAAACTTCCACACCTATACGGCGGTAGGAATAATGCAAGCAGCGAGTCCCGTACTGCTGATTCAAGGCGTACACAATCCCATCGAATGGCAGAGAGGCGGCGCAAGCGCCGACGATGCAGTATAGAGTATATTGCGTGACCGCTGCACTGTAAGACCGTTACACTGTAGGAACGGCGCAAGCGCCTGTAGGAACGCGGCAAAGCCGCTGACAGATGATTGAACAAACCAATTAAAAAATTATAATGCAATGAAAAAATTATTCACCCTTTTTGCGCTATGCACACTGACTTTGGCAGCCAATGCTACCAAGTACAACTACCTTTGCGGTATTACCGATCTGACGGTAGATACGCTGGCAAGCACCACCAAGAACCAATTCACCATTACGTTCAGCCAGAAATGCAAGAACACAGCGGAGTACACCAGTAAGCCGGAGACATTCTACACCTCCACCGTCAAGATTGTCCTCAACTCGGACGACCGTACGCTGGAAGGCGTCTATACGACCGAGGGTGCCAGCCGTACCAGTAACTCGGCGAATGTCAACGACCAGACCATCAACATGGTCAATACCGAGTTTACCTCCGGCAGTACCAGCCGTGTGCTCTACAAAGACGAGAACTATGTGTCCCGTTTCGTGATCAACAAAGAGGCGGACGGCAGCTACAGTATCGGCGAGTGCACGCTGTATTTCTCCCAACGCGTGAACCAAACCGATATCCGTGTCTATAACTACAGTTACGACGCAGAACATATTTTAGAGCAAGGCATTAGCCAGACACCATTCGTCTTCGGCTACACCGGCGAGTACGTGACCGCCGTTTATAACTACGACATGACGGTAAACGGTATTAGCGTCATCCGCGACGACAGCGAATATGACGCCATCCGTTATTTCCTGACGCTGAGTTGCTCCGGCACCTGCCGCGAGAACAACGATGTACGCAACTACGAGGTACAGCTGGCTATCTATCCGTCGGCAGCGAATATTGCCGGTTCCTACTCCACCCAGGCCTCAGGGGCAAGCAATCTGCTCTGGTCGCAGAACTGCTATGTAAAGGATTTGAAAATCAACAAGCAACGTAACCTCTCCAACGACTCGGTGAGCACCATCCAGATCAAGGACAAAGGCAACAAACAGTACAGTTTCTACGGCGGCACACTCACCTGCACTGACGTGGATCTGAACTACCAGGCCGTATATGGCAAGAAACGCATCGAGGCAGTGCACTACTACCATTTCAGCGACAACGACGGCGAGGGTATTCCTTTCGGTTATGACGAGGAGAACACGACCGTTGATCTGACTCCGACGAAAGTGGTAGTGGAGGCTACTACCGAGGGCGGCGAGGCAAGCGGTTTCTCGCTGACAGTTCCCGCCACCGCCGAAGGAGTGAACTACACCGTGTATATCGACCTGGCGAGCACTTCTCTCGCGGGCGTTCATACGTACGGCAACACACTCGGCGGCTGGACGAAAGTGGAGTGCGGCAGTAGTATCTCGAACGAGGCCTCAACGGGTTCCACCGTCACCATCAACGCCAAGAGCGGTAACACCTACACCCTCTCCGGCAGTCTGCTGTGCGAGAACGGATTTACGTACAATCTCAAGTCCTTCGATTTCCAATACGGTACCTTCACCGGGACAGACCAAGTATCGGAGGGGCGGACAGACGCAACCAAGGTTCTGCGCAACGGCGTCCTTGTGATCGAGAAAAACGGCAAACGCTACACCGCACAAGGCGTAGAAATAACCAAATAAGGGAAACAGGCAACCCCGATAATTTACGCAAACCACAACCAAAAACCGCTCTTCGGGGCGGTTTTTCTGTGTTTCGGGCAGAAAAATCTTTTTTTATTTGCATATATGCAAAAGATTTTGTATATTTGCAGGCGAATTATGAAACGTACACTATTATTTCTATCTATTATTCTTGGCATGGCTCTGAACGGCTTCGCCGCTATTCAGCTTACGCCTTCCAAAGTCACCGTCGAAGACATGACGGTTGACAAGTACAATTTTTTCGTAACCGTCATCGCCACCACCTCCACCGGCGAATACGAAGTAGCCTTCGATGTCTGGCCGCAGACCAAGTCGGTGATAGGTTCATTTTCCGCAGAGGACGGCACCGTGGGGTATGTGAGCAGTTATGTGCACAAGACCAAAGCCAACGGCAGTGCAGTAGATATGTGGTACAGTCCACAGGAAGACGCCTCTATCCTCCTTACTGTCACCCAAAAAGACGAGCACACCTGCACCCTGAGCGGTTCGATACAAGCCGACCGGAACGGCACGACATACACCTATGTTCTGTCGCCGTTCGATTTCGCCTACTCCGAGTCGGGGAACACCGACCCTACACCCGGTGAAGATCCGTTCCGCTTCGAGCCGGCACAAGCCACAACGATCGATTTCGTGGCGGACGTTGTTCATTTCCGCGAACGAGAAGGATATATAGAGGTGACGCTCAACAAGATGGCGGACGAGAGCTACGACTGGATCGAGCTGAAACTCCTGAGCGACGCCCTGGCGATGCCTGCAGGCATCTATCCGATCAACGCCACAGGCGCCCAAGGCTCTCTGACTGCTTCGAAAGGCTACCTCAGCGGCAACAAGGGAGACGACCCCTGCTATGTAGCCATCCGCGGCAACAAAGAGGACTGGGGACAGTACACCCCCTACTATCTGGAGAGCGGTTCGCTCACCGTGAGCTACAACGAGAAGCAAGACTCGATCCTGATCACCGGCAATGCCGTTTCGCACAACGGCACGGCAGTGAAGATCACCGCCAAGAGCTATAACATGCTCTACGACCCGTACGATATTCCGCCTGTGGCAGAGCAGGTGGAGCTGGGAATCGACACCGTGGTCATCACCTACCGCAGCGACCTCTCGGACAGCACCGCCGGCACTTACTACTACACCTTCCAGTTCAGCCGGGGGGACGACTACCCCACCGTAGTAGCCGACGCCACACTGAGCGAACCGATGGCTATGGTGGAGGGCACCTACAGTCTGGAGAACGGACTGCTGGACGGCTTGCAGCTGGCACAGAACCAATACGACTTCGAAGCGAACATGTTCACCGGTTCGGCGTACGCGTGGGTCACCGGCGAACTGACACTGACCAAGGGCGGCGGAGAGAGCTGGACATACGCAATGGTCATGACCGACACCATCGGCAGCGAGTACCGTTTCCGGTTCTCACAGACACCCCATATAACCTTCTATCCGCAGTCGACGGTTGACCCCAAAGAGGTTCCCTTCAGTGACGAGGTGAAGGAGAAAGCCGCCATTACGGTAGTGTTCGACTCGATTGTCTGGAAGGACAACACGGTAGCCAAAGACGGCGTGCTGGATATTCTGCTGACCCAGAAGGAAGCGGACGCCAACGGCTTGAGGGCATACCTGCATTTAGGTATGTTCACCCCGGTGTCCTACCCGGCAGCCGGCAACTATCCTGTCAATGCCACCGAGGCGGAAGGCACCTTCAGCGCCTCGATGGGTAAATACGGCAGTACCCTAATTCCCTGCTATCTGCTGCTCATCGACAACGATGGCTGGGCACACGCCGTGTGGTATATAGTGGACGGCGAGATCCGGCTCGGCTACGACGGCAACCGCCCCGTACTCAGCGGCAACACCACCAGCCACTACGGCTCTACCATCGCCTTCTCCTACTCGCCCAGGACAGAAGGCATTGAACAAGTACCAAGTGACCAAGGACAAAGTGACCAAGGGTCATGTACCAAGGTACTCCGCAACGGACAGGTGGTAATCCTCCGCGGCGGAAAAGTATATAACCTCCAAGGAATGGAAATTGAATAAAATCATAATAAAAAACATAGATGAAGAATTTTGTTGAAGAATTGCGCTGGAGAGGCATGTTGCAAGACATTATGCCCGGCACAGAAGAACAATTGTTAAAAGAAGTGACAGCGGGCTATGTAGGCATCGACCCTACCGCCGACAGCCTGCACATAGGACACCTTTGCGGCGTGATGATGCTACGCCACCTGCAGGCATGCGGCCACAAGCCCATCGCCCTCCTCGGCGGCGCAACAGGCATGATCGGCGACCCAAGCGGCAAATCGGCTGAGCGTAACCTGCTGACCGAAGAGACCCTCCGCCACAATGTACAGTGCATCCAGGCACAGCTGGAGCACTTCCTCGATTTTCACAGCGATGCCGAAAACGCTGCCGAACTGGTCAACAACTACGACTGGATGAAGGACTACACCTTCCTCGATTTTGCGCGCAACGTGGGCAAACTGATCACCGTCAACTACATGATGGCAAAAGACTCCGTCAAGAAACGCTTCAACGGGGAATTCAGCCAGGGAATGTCGTTCACCGAGTTCACCTACCAGCTTCTGCAAGGCTACGACTACGTATATCTCAACAAACATAAGAACTGCAAGCTCCAGATGGGCGGTTCTGACCAATGGGGGAATATCACCACCGGCACGGAGCTGATCAAAAAGATGGGCGGCGGCGACGCCTTCGCACTGACCTGTCCGCTGATCACCAAAGCCGACGGCGGCAAGTTCGGCAAGACCGAGAGCGGAAACATCTGGCTCGACAGACGCTACACCAGCCCCTATAAGTTCTACCAGTTCTGGCTGAACGTGTCGGACGAGGACGCCAAGAAATATATCAAGATCTTCACCGCCCTGAGCCGCGAGGAGATAGAAGCCCTGATAGCCGAACACGAAGAGGCACCGCACATGCGCGTACTGCAAAAACGCCTTGCCAAAGAAGTGACCTGCATGGTACACTCCGAGGCGGACTACAACGCCGCCGTGGAGGCTTCGAACATTCTCTTCGGCAACGCTACCGCCGAGGCACTGCGCGCACTGGACGAAGATACCTTCCTTCAGGTCTTCGAGGGCGTAGAGCAGTTTGAGATCAGCCGCGACGAACTGGCGGCAGGCATCGCCCCGCTGGAACTGCTGGCAGAGAAGACATCCATCTTCCCCTCCAAAGGCGAGGCACGCAAGATGATTCAAGCTAACGGCTTCTCGATGAACAAAGAGAAACTGACCGACCCGCAGACACCGATCACGACCGATGCCCTTCTGAACGGCAAATACCTGCTCTTCCAGAAAGGCAAGAAAGCCTACTATCTGGTGAAAGCCAAATAATTCGTAATTTTTAATTTCTAATTTCTATACTATGACAGACGAACTGAAACAAGTAATGAAGGTTGCCGAGGTATGGACCAAGGAGCCTTTTGACGCGGAGACCCGCGCACAAGTGAAAGCGATGATGGAAGCCGAGGACAAGACTGAACTCATCGATGCTTTTTATCGCACACTGGAGTTTGGAACGGGCGGTCTGCGCGGCATTATGGGTGCCGGCACCAACCGGATGAACAAGTATATCGTAGCCCAGGCTACACAGGGCTATGCCAACTATCTGAACAAAGTGCAGAAAGAAAACGGCTTCAAGAACGTACAGAACGGACAGGTAGCCGTAGTAGTAGGCCACGACTGCCGTAACAACGGCCGTCTGTTCGCCGAGACCGTGGCTAACATCTTCTCCGCCAACGGAATTAAAGTGTATCTGTTCGAGTCACTTCGCCCGACACCGGAAGTTTCCTTCGCTATCCGCTACCTCAAATGCCAGGGCGGCGTGAACGTCACCGCCAGCCACAACCCCAAAGAGTATAACGGTTACAAGGCTTACTGGGAAGACGGTTCGCAGGTGCTCCAGCCACACGACAAAGGAATAATCGACGAGGTGAACAAAGTGAAGATGGAGGACGTGAAATGGGAGGCTAACAAAGACCTCATTGAGATCATCGGCGGCGAAATGGACTACTCCTACATGGAGGCAGTGAAGACCTGCATGGTGGACCAGGACGTTATTCTTCGCCACAAAGACCTCAATATCGTCTATACCCCGCTCCACGGCGCAGGACGACAGATTGTCCCGATGTGTCTGCGCTCATGGGGATTCGAGAACATCCACGTGGTGCCGGAGCAGATGGTGATCGACGGAAACTTCCCTACCGTAGTGTCGCCTAACCCGGAGAACGCAGAAGCTATGACGATGGGCATGAACCTCGGTACCAAACTGAACGCCGACCTCGTGATCGCTTCTGACCCCGACGCCGACCGTATAGCTATCGTCTGCCGCGACGAGAAAGGCGAGTGGATTATCATCAACGGCAACCAAACCTGCATGATGTTCGCTTACTATAACATCAAAGCCCTCAAACGTCTGGGCAAAATGCGCCCGGATATGTATCTGGTGAAGACCATCGTCACCACCGAGGTCATCCGCCGCATGGCAGACAAAGAGGGCGTCACCCTCACCGACGAGTACACGGGCTTCAAGTGGATTGCCAACCGTATCCGTATGTGGGAAGGCACCCACAAGTATATCGGTGGCGGCGAGGAGTCGTTCGGCTGGCTTGGCTTCGACGGCGTACGCGACAAATGTTCGCCTTCGGCTATCTGCCTCATCTGCGAGATCGCAGCCGCAGCCAAGAACCAGGGCATGACCCTCTACGAGTATCTGATCAATATCTATAATGAGTTCGGTTTCCAGCGCGAGACGACCGTTAATGTCGTACGTCCGGGCAAGACGGGTGCAGAGGAGATCCAGCAGATGATGGTCAACTACCGCGAGAACGCACCCAAAGAGATTGCAGGCGAGAAGGTGGTGAAGATCAAGGACTTCCAGCTCTCCAAGCAATACGAACTCGTTGACGGCGAATGGAAAGTCACACCTATCGAAATGGCATTGGGTGCCAAATCGAATGTACTGCAGTATTTCACGGAGGGTGGCTTGAAAGTGTCGGTTCGTCCTTCGGGAACAGAGCCGAAGATCAAGTTCTATTTCGAGATCCCGGCTACCATGCCTACTCCTGACGCAGCCGGTTACAAAGCTGCAACCGCCGCAGCAGAGGCACGCGTGGCAGACATCAAGGCTTCGCTGGGAATTTAACCAGCGCCTTGTTGCCAAAGCCGTCGATATACATCTCTAAGGGATGATCGAGCCTTATATGGCGCACCAGATCGGTTTCTTCGACAGCCTCCAAGGCGTCGAGGGAACCGATTTCGTATAAGTCCTCCCCGCGCGCCCAGGGATCCACATTGATATATCCCACATTGAACGAGGTCATGTTCTGGAAGAAATGGCTGCCCTGGCTCGGCTCGATCCGGAAGTTCTCTAATGAACATTCGGCTATCGCCTTCGCCTCGCTGATATCGCCCCATTGCACCGGCACGCCCAATGTCGGAATCTGCGAACCCCACCGGCCGTAACCGATGAGCAGATATTGTCTGCCCTCCTGACGCATCTTGTTGTTCCATTCCCGTAGCGTAGCCGCCATTTCTTGCGTGCGGAGCACATCAAACGCCTCTTTGCGCAGGTAGATAATATCGCTTACATCCTCTATTTTTCCTATTCCCAGTGCGTTTCCGCTACATAGGAAAGCACCTGTTTCATCTATATTGCCCCACTCCACTTTGGCGGTCAGACTGTCCGCAGAAATCGGACGGATCTGCAACACATGGAAGATTTGCGGTTCGTGCTCTAAATTGACGGCAAACTCAATCTCCACGGGTGTTTTTATTTCCTCGCGGGCAATATCCAGTAACTGCTGAATAATATCCGCTAAGGGGAAAGTTTTGAATTTCAGTTGCGGCGCAAAAGTCACGATCCTCGGTCCGTCCGGATAGCACGAATCCACGATGCGCATGTTCTCGCGGTCATACGTGGAGGCAATCAGTTTGAGACTTTCGAACCGGTCACACTCGTGTATCGGAATGCGCTCCAAGTTAACCGCATCGTCAATAGAGGTCTTGAATTTCTCAGGGCTGAGGGAGAGCGCCAACATGGATTGTTGCGTCTCACGCATTGCCAGATCCACCGTAGAGGTCTGCATGACGTTCTTGGGGTACTTGGGCGAGAAACGCAATACCTGCTCGCCGTCCACCACCGCTTTGCCCAAACCGTAAGCGATCTTCACAATGCCGTCTTCGGGCTTCTCCTTGCCTACCGGGTAGAAATTAATACTTCGCGCCACGCCGGAGATGACCGGGAAATAGTAGTTCCCCTCCTGTTCGCCGCACACCTCCTGCAACACAATCGCCATTTTCTCCTCGCTTGGCACATTGCCCGTGGAGATAATATACCCCCTCGAAGCCGCAAAATAAACACTCGCATACACCGACTTGATAGCTTTGCCCAACATACGCAGCTGCTGGTCCTCGTTTTCGGTGTGAGGAATCATGTAGGTGCTATAGACACCGGCAAAAGGCTGGTAATAAGAGTCTTCCAGTTTGGAGGACGAACGGATAGCCAAGGGTCTGTGGGTAACACGGATGAAATGGCGCAAGGCGGTGATCAGATCCGTAGGCAGTCCTGCCGCCACGAACTCCGAGAGCAGTTCCTCGTCGGTGAGGTCTGCATTGATGACATACTGAAGTCCGTTATCATGGATGAACCGGTCGAAATAATCGGTGGTAATAACCATTGTTCGCGGCACTAACACACGGATATCCGGCCAGCGGTCATAAAGCTCATGCTTCTGGAGCATGTGATTGAGGAAGGCGAGTCCCCTTCCCTTGCCTCCCATGGCTCCGCTACCGCAACGCGCAAACCAGATGGTGTCGTTATAGGTATCCGGCGCATATTTGGCTACCACACCGAGCGCCTGGTTAATCCGGTAGTCGTGAATCAAACGGATATTTGTCTGGCGGATGTTCTCAATGTCCGTTTCGTCCTGAATGGTGAGTTTGTGCACCTCACGACCGATAGCAAACAAGCCGCGCGCAAAGAGCCATTTACTCAAATAGTTGTTATCACTCAGGCGACGGAACGCAGCCGGCGAGATAGTAGAGATAATACGTTCAAATCCCTCCAGATCGGATGCGCGGGCAATCTCCTTGCCGGTACGCGGGTCGCGGGCAATGAAGTCTCCGAAACCGAACTCGCGCTCGATATACTCGCTCACCTCCTGGGTGAGGGTTTTGGATTTCTTCACCACAAAGCCCACATTCAGTCTGCGGGCAACAGTCTTCATCGACTCCTGCGAGGACTGCATGAGGAAAGGCATCGTGGGATTGTCCTCCCGGATGAGTTGGCACAACTCCACACCGGCATCCAGTTTCTCCGCCGACGAGGGTTCGCCCTTGTGCACCACAAAGCCCACATCGGAGATGACACCGATCATGTTCTTGCCATAGCGGTTGTAGAGTTCCACCGCCTCGTCATAACAGGTAGCCATCAGCACTTTCGGTCGTGCACGCTTACGGAGCAACTGTTGTTTCTCGTTCAGTGCATCGCGGATGGCGATAGAGTTCTGCTGCAGAACCAGTTTGTACAACAGCGGCAGATACGTCGAGTAATACCGCACGGAGTCTTCTACCAGCATAATCGCCCGCACGCCTTCGTCCAAGATGTCGTGCGGCGCATTCATGCGGTCCTCGATGAGCTTGATGATCGCGATGATGAGGTCGGTGGAGTTGTTCCAGTTGAAGAGGTAGTCCACGTTCGACTTGTCTTGTTGCTCCACGCGGCGATAGACCTCTTTGCTGAAGGAGGAAAGAACGACTATAGGGCATTCCGGGTATCGTTCTTTCGCCTCCGCCGCAAAATCCCACACTTCGCTTCCTCCGGCGCTATAGACGACCAGAATGAGGTCGAACGGCAGTTTTTGGGACGCCTTGCGTTCGTCGATGATCGTTAACGCCTCGGGCGTCGTCTCTGCACGCGTGATAGACGGAGGATTGGAGAGGTTTAGTTCCGCATACTCCTGTGCGATCTGCACGTCAATACGGCCGTCCTCCTCGAGTGCAAAACTGTCGTAGTTGTTGCACACAAGGAGTATTCGTTTGACGCGTTTCTCCATTAAGGATGTGTAGTTGTTCACTTGCATATTAGAACGTTTTAAACTAGCTTTAATCCCGTATTACTCCCGACCCGATTCTCTCTCGTTAGTGTCTCGTTAGTCTGATTTGGCTATATATGTGCTGTGAACAAGATTTTTATACCAAGCCTTGTTCTACCATCGCATTTGCTACTTTCATGAAGCCGGCGATATTGGCACCTTTGACGTAGTTGATATAACCGTCTTCTTCGGTACCGTACTTGAGACAAGCGGCATGGATATCCGCCATGATGGTACGGAGACGTGCGTCCACTTCTTCTGCCGTCCATTTGAGGCGCATGGAGTTCTGGGTCATCTCCAGACCGGAAGTAGCTACACCGCCGGCGTTGGATGCCTTACCCGGGCTGTAGAGGATCTTCGCGCCCTGGAAGATTGCGATGGCTTCCGGTGTCGAAGGCATGTTGGCACCCTCGGTAACGCAGAAACAGCCGTTCTTAATCAGGTTCTCTGCGTCGGCTTTCTTGATCTCGTTCTGTGTAGCGCACGGCATGGCGATGTCGCACGGGATACGCCACGGACGCTCGTTCTCGAAGTATTTTGCCTGCGGATATTTGGTCACGTACTCTTTAATACGCCCGCGGCGGACATTTTTGAGTTCGAAGATATACGCGAGTTTCTCCTCGTTGAGTCCCTCTTCGTCATAGATAAATCCGTTGGAATCGGAGAGCGTGAGTACTTTGGCACCCAGCCGCATAGCTTTCTGTGCGGCGAACTGCGCTACGTTGCCGGCTCCGGAGATGCATACGCGCTTGCCTTCGAACGACTCGCCGCGGGTAGCCAGCATAGCCTCTGCAAAATAGCAGGCTCCGTATCCCGTTGCTTCGGGACGCATGAGCGAACCGCCCCATTGTTGTCCTTTGCCGGTGAGCGTACCGGTGAACTCGTCACGCAGACGCTTGTACTGACCGAACATATAACCGATCTCGCGTCCGCCTACTCCTATATCGCCTGCAGGAACATCCGTGTCCGCGCCGATATGGCGTTGCAGTTCGGTCATGAACGACTGGCAGAAACGCATTACTTCGGCGTCGGATTTGCCACGCGGCGAGAAGTCCGAACCTCCCTTGGCACCGCCCATCGGAAGGGTTGTGAGGGCGTTCTTGAAGGTCTGCTCGAACGCAAGGAACTTCATGATAGAGAGGTTGACAGAGGCATGGAAACGGATACCACCTTTGTACGGACCGATGGCGGAGTTCATCTGCACGCGGAAACCGCGGTTGATCTGCACTTCGCCCTGGTCGTCCATCCACGGCACGCGGAACATGATGACGCGCTCCGGCTCCACGATACGCTCCATAACCTTCTGCTCGCGCAGATACGGATACGCCATAATCATCGGAGCTACCGACTCAACGACTTCTTTGACTGCCTGGTGAAACTCGTTCTCACCGGGGTTCTTTGCGATGAGGTCAGCCATAAAGCTGTCCACGTACAGTTGTGTTTGTTTATCCATAAGACTAATACCTTATATATATATATTACGTTATTAACAAAAAAATCGCGCAAAGATACTAAATATTTTTGATTTATGCAATTATTTTTACATTTTGATGTATAATTATGCAAATTTGTTATGAAAATGCTCTTTTTTAATGAAAAATATGTCCAAATTCCCACTTTTTCGTATTTTTTCAAGAAAATATTTGCATGTTTACCGAAAAAGCACTACCTTTGTGCCGTTTTTGCAACTTTTGCGAAAGTCTGTTATCAGTTTGTACAAAAAATTACCAACTTAAAAACTTTTTGTTATGAAAAAAATCTTTACTCTTACTTTAGGGGTTCTTCTTACCCTTAGTACTTTTGCCATTCCTCAGTCAAAGAAAGCTGCTTTGGGTCAACTGCCCGACAAGCAGTCGCTCCGGCAGACGGAGATGATCAAGTCGGTTTACCAAGGCGTACCCCGAACCGCCTCCAAGATGGCGAAAGCGCCGAAGGCTACGACTTCCGTCACCATCCTTGCCTACACCGCTCAGTATTACTCCTCTTACAACGATTATATCTATGTACTGAGAGGCGACAACGGTCTGAGCTACAGTTTTGCATTCCCTTCCACGGGGGAGGACATGGTTGTAGACGGCCAGACCTACACGCTGAGTGACATGGACGCCTACTGGAGTTATTGGTACGACGATTCCTTTGACTACGCAGACTACACCACTGCCTCCTTCACCAAGACCACGGACGCCAACGGCAAAGTGAAGATCATAGCTTCCGTCACTGACACGAACGGCGATGTATGGGACCTGCTTTACGACCAGGCTTCTCTGCCGGAGACTCCGAAAGGCGGCACGTATTCAGCCAGTTCTGTAGAAGCGAACTATTTCAGTTCGTCAAGCGATATCCAATACGCTCTTGAGTTTGAGGAAGACAAGCTGAAGTTCTATTTTGACATCATACTGCCTTCAGGTGTGAAAGATGTAGAGTCGGGCAAGACCTATACCCTGACGGACATGGACGAGGACTACTCGTTCGGCCAGTACAATAGTGCCAATTATATCATCTTCTCCTCCGCAAGCTTCACCAAGACAGTGGCAGAAGACGGTTCTTACACTATCGCAGCGGTGGTAGTGGACGAGGAAGGCAACACATGGAATCTCTCCGCTTCGCAGGCTGCACCCTCTGTCAAAGAACAGACACTTACTCTGAACGGCATCCTCAACCAAGGCGAGACCGCTTGGCAGATCGAGGCAGCCGACGCCGACTCCACCATTATTGTCAGCCTGTTAGGTCTTGGCAGTTCGGCAGTAGGCGAGTTCACCGAGGATGACTTCTACAGCGACTACTCGTATGTGCTGATCAACTCCACCTATACCTTCTACAGCCTGACCGAGGCAAATATTACCATCACTCAGTCGGACGACAAATATCTTGTAACCGGCACGATGAAGACCGCCAATGACGATAATCCGTTAGACCAGATTATATTCACCCTCAACCTGACCGTTACCGCCCTTCCCAACGAAGGCGGCGAAGAGGAAGACGACACCTACAAGTATGACGAAGACGCCGCGCTGATCAGAGATTTTGCCATCTATACGATCGACGACACCTATCTGGCTCAATACGGCAGCGTATATGTAGAGGCGGAGGACGAATACGGCTATTATATTATTCTGGACGTAACTCTCCCGACAGGCGCAAGCGAACTGGTAGCCGGCACCTATACCATTGACGACAGCTACGGACCACAGACCGTTTTCTCCGGCTATTATAACAGTAGCAGCCAATATAGTATGACTCCTTCATTTGCCGCTACTCTCGTGGAGTACCAAGGCAACTTGTACTATGACAAGGTCTGGTGGATCGTTTCCGGCACGGTGACTGTCGATACGAACGGCAAGATCACGGTGAACGCCGTTAACTCCAAGGAGCAATCCATCCAGGTAACGTTGGGCGGACTCAAACAGGGTATTGAAAATGCAGTGCTCTCCGGGAAGACACAGAAAATCATCCTTGACGGCTCGATGTATATTATCCGCGACAACAAGATGTACAATATCCAAGGTGCCCGCGTCCGCTAAACGCAACCCCCTGATAACCGGAAAATCCCATGTCCCATGCCGGACGTGGGATTTTTTTGTATGTTTTATAGCATGTTTAGGCGATTTTGCTTGCAGGAATGAAAAAAAATATGTATCTTTGCAGAGCAAAATGATCAATCACCTATAATATATAGATACTATGACAATGACTATTAATGCAGTGAACTTCGAGATGGCCAAGCCTCTTGAAGATTTTATCGAGAAGAAAATGAGTCGTTTCGGTCGTCATCTGAACGAGGATGACAAAGTAGAGATCCGCATGTCGGTCGTCAAGCCGCAGACGAACCAGAACAAGGAAGTGAAGATCCGCATAGCCGGGATGTTTGCCGAGAAGACAGCCGACACTTTCGAGGAGGGCATTGACGGATGCCTTGCCGCCTTGGAAACGCAGCTGGAGCGCCGCAAGAACGCCTGACAACGCCTCATGACAAAACAAAAGCACCTTTCCTATCCGGGGAAGGTGCTTTTTTGGAACCGTGCGGTGTCGTCTATCCAGCCTTCGGGGGTGAAGACATAGAAGCGCTGGTTGGTAGTTTTGGATTTGAGCCCTCCGAGCGACTCGACATAGGGACCGAGTTTGACGAAATCCAGCACTCCCTGCTCTCCGGGCATTGCCATTCTGCCGCTGTACCACGCCGTTTTGAGAGGCACAGCCGAAGGGTGCCGTTTGACCACGGACGCAAGCCGCAACACCTCGCCCGGATCCTGGTCTCCGCCCATCAGCGCCACGCAGGTGATCATCGCCCCGTAGCGGTCGAGCAGCCCCGTTAGCAGTTCGTCGGTCAAGTCCTCCCCGGTATCTTCCCAGAGGTGTTTGCTGTGACAACCCGGGCAATGACAAGGACACCCGGAGAGGTTGAGTGCCAATGTAACCTCTCCGGGAATCTCCTGAAATACTATGTCAAAGGATGCGACCTTTAGCATTGCGGTGCTTTTTGCTTCTCGGCGTAGTAGCGCCGAGCCGCCTCTTTCTGGCGTGCCTCCGAGAAGTTGGATACACGTTTCATGTAACCGATGACACGCGTAAGGTAGTCCACATTCTTAGAGTGGCAATGCGGGCACTCCTTGAGGTAGCGTTTGTCGATGTGTCCGCACTCGTTGCAGACGGTATTGGGGATATTGAAGGTGAAATAGTTACAGCCTTCCACAGCGGCTACGCGCAGGAGCTGGCGGTACTGCTCTTGTGAGAGGTGTTCCTCCAGATTGCAGTGGAGTGCCGAACCTCCCGTAAGATGATCGATATACTTGCGTCCATGCAGGCGGAAGCGGTCGAGCACGTTGAGCGAGGTGTCTTCCACCACATAGAAATAGCTGTTGTAACAGTCACGCGGCACCACATAGCCGTCCTCGCGGTCCCATTTGGCGTGTTTCACGCCTACGTTCTCGGCAGGGATCATCTCGCAGTTGAACATCACGTCCTTGGTGCGGTACTGCTTGTTGAGTTTCTCGATGGTGCTGAGGATCTCCTCTACGAAGTTGGCGTACTCCGGCGTGTCCTTAATCTCCAAGCCGAGGAACTCTGCAGCCTCCACCATTCCGTTGACACCGATGGTGAGATACTGGCGGCCGATGTTAATATATCCGGCATCGAAGAGCGGAAGCATGCCTTTGGACTGCAGTTCTTTGAGGTTCTCGTTGTATGCCAGTTGCACTTTGTGCATGAGGTCCACGATCTCCTCGATATATTTCTGGTAAGGGATATTATTGCGTACGGCGTACTGTACGGCGCGGTTGAGGTTGATGGTCAGTACGGATTTCGAACCCGTGGACACGCCTCCGGCACCGAGGGTATAGGAGAAGCCGTTGTCGGTAATCTCGTTACGCAGGCGGCAACAGCTGGAGAGGCTGTCGGCATTGTCGGACACATAGGTGAAGAACGAGTGTCCTTTGGCGTACATCTCTGCGGTGAAATCGCCGTACTCCTTGTCCTTGATATCTCCGTTTTCGGCGAGCAGCGCCATGGTCTCCACGGGGAAGGTGAGCACGCAGCGGGTGCGCTCTTCGTTGAACCAGTTCATGAAGCGGCGTTGCAGCCAGTCGAGACTCTCCCAGTGAGGTGCCTCGCCGTTCGGGAAACGGAAGTTCTCGAAGAGGGAGTTGAAATAATAGCGGTCATAGTAGCTGATATTCCAGAACACCGACTGGAAGTTACGGGCGCCCGAAGGCTGGTTAAGGCTATAAACAACCTGCTGGAAGCAGTCGGTGATCACCTTGTCAATGGTACGGCGTCGCAGACTGAGATCCACCACCTCGTCCGCACGCTTGTAGTAGTCGGGTCCGTACTCCTGCTCGATGAAATAGTTCATATACATGAGGAACTCAGGGGTAGCGCAGGCGCCGGAGAGCATGGACGAAACCATGAACACCATGTTGATAAACCCGCCGCAGAAGGACTTGAGGTTATTAGGAGGCGTAGCGTTGCCGCCGATGGATTTGGTACCGCCGATGAGCCATGGGTACATAGTGATCGAAGCACAGTAGTTGGCGAGGTTGGTCTCGTCGTTCTTGTAGATGAAATGCTGGTTGAGGAGGGAAATGTAGCGGTCAGCCAGTTCCTTGCCGAACATGGTCTTTATACGCTCGGTGAGCAGACGGCGGTTCAGACGGATGAATCCCTGCTTGGGCAGCTCGCCGATGAGTGTGGCGATATTCTTGTGCTCGACATTGGCGTTCGCGTCAAACTTCGAACCCTCTGCGGCATTGGATGCCTGCACATAGTTCATCAGGAACTCCAGACGGCGCTGTGTCTCGCGGTCCTCGGTGTGCCCCTGACGATAGAGCATGTATGCCTTGGCTACCTGATAGTAACCCTCAGCCATAAGCGCCACCTCTACCTGGTTCTGGATCTCCTCCACGCTAATGCCGTTGTGAATACGAAGACGAGAGAGAATACCGGTCAGGGTCTCGTCCGTAGCGAAAGCGCCTACTGCCAGAAACGACTTGGCGATGGCACTCTTGATCTTGTCGATGGCAAACAATTCTTTCTTGCCATCCCGTTTGATAATGTATGTTTCCATAATATAGTGTATTAAGGGCACTTCTAAAAATTCCACGTTTTTAGTTCAGCCCGATATGTTAATAAATATACTACTTTTTCAGAAAAGCCGAAAGCGAGGGCAAAGGTACTGCTTTTTTTTGATATATGCAAATTTTTCTACAACTTTTTTGAATATTTTTTCAGAAAGTTTTCCAAAACAAAAATGCAAACCGCTGATATTAAGCGATTTGCATTTTTTAGGAAATTAAAAAGTTGTCCGAAAAGTTTTTTTCTATCCCACAACTTAGTTTTCCATTATTGAACACAAAGTACCAGGATTGTGTAGCAGATATTGCATATTCCTGCTCCGAGGAGGCAGAGGTTGTATGTTTTTCCCCGGGCGCGGAGGACGGCAATCCAGAGAGCGGTCAGCGGTAGAGCCGTGAATAGCACCGGAGAGAATCCGAATTGTATATACGCGCACGCGAGCGCGCCTAATATAATAAGGAACATTAGTCCCTCTGCGGCACGCTTTCCCAGGCGTACGGGCAGGGTGCGTTTGCCGGCTTCGCGGTCGGAATCGATGTCGCGGATATTATTGATCATCAGCACGAGCATGGAGATTAGTCCGCACACGCTGCCTGCCCAAAAGGAGGGCATATAGGCCTCGTAAGAGGTGACAGGCGACGTGGTCATCGCCACTTGGAGCCACGTGGTTCCCACCGAAGCGACCACACCGTAATATAGCCAGACGAAAATATCCGCAATGCCAAGATAGGAGAGCGACCGGGAGGTAGCGGTATAGAGCCAGGCGAAGAGCAGGGCGGTGAGTCCGATGAGCAGGATGCGCCATCCGCCGCAGAGCACCAGCACCATTCCCAAGGCGACCGTGAGTGCCAGACAGACGAGGATGGCGATGCGCATCTGGCGCCCGGTAACCTCTCCTTCGGCGAGTGCACGCCGGAAGCCGACACGCGCCTTGCGGTCTGTCCCCCTAAGAAAGTCATAGTAGTCGTTGATCAGATTGGAGAGTATCTGCAAGCCGAGAGCGCAGAAGGCAGTCACCCACGCCACCCCCTCATGGAGAGGTGCCGGCGAGCACGCCAGCCCCACCACCACCGGACAAAGGGAAGCCGGCAGGGTTTGCGGACGGACGATACGAAGCCATAGAAGAACCGATTTCATTTTGCAGCCAGATATAGATAGGATATACCGAAAGTCTGTTTGCGGAAGGAGACCTCCTTAAACCCCGCCTTGCGGAGACGCCGGGCGAAGTCTTCTCCATAGACAAAGCCCTTGACGCTCCGGTTGAGGTACGTGTAGGCAGTCTTGTCGCGGCTGAAGAGCCTTCCTACGAGCGGCAGGCAATAGTCAAAATAGAGGTCATATCCCCACCGGACGAAGGTGTTATCAGGATAGCCGAACTCCAGGATCCTCAGTTCGCCGCCCTCTTTGAGCACGCGGTACATCTCCCTGAGTCCGGCATCGAGGTCAGCAAAATTGCGTACGCCGTACGCGCAGGTGACGGCGTCGTAGGAGGCGTCGGCGTAAGGCATAGCCTGTGCATTGACCTGCTCGAAGGTGACAGGAGCCTTGGCGCGTTGGGCTTTGGCGGCACCGATAGCCATCATCCCGGCGGAGAGGTCGGCAGCGGTCACGTGTTGCGTCTTGTGGTTGCGGCACATGAGAATGGCGAGATCGCCGGTACCGGCAGCCACGTCCAGCACTTCATCGGCGGGCTTCATCGAGCGCACCGCCTGCCGCCTCCAGCAACGGTCGATACCGAGCGAGAGGAGGTGGTTCAAGCCGTCATAATGAGCGGCTATCCGATCAAAAAGGGAAGCTATATGTTTTTTCTCCTGCAGTTCCATAATCAAGACTTGTTGTTTTTGGCGAAGAACCTGCAATACTGTTGCAGTCCGCAGGCTTCGCACTTGGGTTTGCGTGCCAGACAGGTATATCGTCCGTGTAGGAGTAGCCAGTGGTGTGCTTTGGGGATGAGGGTCTCCGGTATATAGCGCACCAGCTGTTTCTCGGTCTGGAGTGGTGAACGGCTGCCGGTGGTGAGTCCGAGCCGTTCGCTCACGCGGAAGATATGGGTATCGACCGCCATGGCGGGTTTGTTCCATATTACGGCGCAGAGAACATTGGCAGTCTTGCGCCCCACCCCTTGCAGTGTCTGGAGGTCGTCGATGTTATCAGGCACCTCGCCTTGGTAGGCAGTAACCAGCCGTTGGGCCATCTGCACGAGGTGTCCGGCTTTGGCGCGCGGATAACTCACCGAAGCGATATAGGGGAACACCTCGTCGGCTGTGACGGCCGCCAAGGCTTGGGGTGTGGGGAACGCCCGGAAGAGTGCGGGAGTGACCATGTTCACGCGTTTGTCGGTGCATTGGGCGGAGAGCATTACCGCCACCAGCAACTGGTACGGGTTTCGGTAGTTGAGTTCGGAGGCCGCCTGCGGCATATGTTCCCCGAACCACGCAAGGCAGTATTCAAACCGCTGTTTGGTTGTCATAATAGTATCGGCTGAGTGTTCGCAGGAGTTGTGTAGCCTGTTGCTGCACGAGTGCCGTTTCCTGCGAGACGGTTTTGTGTTGCAGTCGGAGGAGCATGATTTTATAGAGGAGAGTGAGAGACGCCTCTATGTCGCTCATGGCGGGGCGGTCGGTTTTGGACTTGAGGAGGGTGAGGGATGGCCGGAGGCGGATGGCCATGGCTCGGTACTGCGCCTCTTGGTCAAGGAGTTCGTCATGGAGCTGTTCCATCTCCGCGAGTGCGTTGGTTGCCAGACTTGTATGTCCGGCAGTGAACACGCCTTCGCGGTGCATTATTTCCGCGAAGTCATGTAGTTCGGCATTCGTCTCCGCCTGTTGCGGGAACGCCCTCAGATAGTCCTCTATTTGCCATAGATAGAGGATGTATTCGGCAATATTTTCACGTTTGGATTTCATATAGACCGTTCACTTCGTTCACTGACAGAGTACAGACCGCTTCGCTAACAGAGTACAGACTGAGTATGTGTCTTTTAGCACAGCGGTCTAAATTCCTTCGTCCTCCCAGTCGAAGTCGTCGAGGTAGTTGTCGCTCATGAATGTCTCTATATCGCGGCGATCTTTCTTGGTGGGTCTTCCCGTACCTCGGTCTCTGCCTGTTTTTCCGGCGAGCCGTGCCAGTTCGAGGAGTTCGAGCTGGTCGGGTGCGGTAATATCCTGCATGTACTCCGGCACGAGTTTTGCGCCGAGCCTGTTCTCCGAGAGTTGCAGTACCCGGTAGGAATAGGTGATTGGCCCCTTGCGCACGGAGAACCGGTCGCCGATCTTGAAGGTACGGCTGGGTTTGAGTTGTACCCCGTTGACCGTCACGCGCCCGTTCTTGCAGGCGTCTGCGGCAATCGAGCGCGTCTTATAGATGCGCATTGCCCAGAGATATTTATCTACTCGAACTTCCATTGTTTTAGGCTCTCAGCATTCAGCTATCAGCATTCAGTTTTCAGCATTCAGCATTCAGATTTTTTCACGTAGGTGTGACATATATTTTTTAATCATACTACGTATCTCACTAACTTCTTTAGATAGAAAACCATATTGCTCGATGGTAATATATCCTGTATCTTTCGCAAGAAGGATCTCATATTCGACCTCGGAAGCAGAGCCGGCAGCAATATTAAGAAACTGCGCTAATTCGGCACGTGAATTTCTACCACACCCCTCAGCGATGTTTGTTGGTATAGATACGGCTGCACGCCGAATTTGACTTGTTTGTCCGAATAACTCCTCCTTTGGGAATTGGGCTTGAGTAATTTTATAAATGTCTAAAGTTAGTTGGTGGCTACGTTGCCATATGGCCAATCTGTGATAGTCTTGCATACTCTAATGGCTTAGTTCTGATGGCTGATGGCTGACGGCTGACGGCTATTAAACAAGTTCATTGTCCGGTCGATGCCAGCGAGGCAGAAGGAAGGGATGATCTCGGTGGTCAGTTTGAGTCTTTCGCCGATCTGTTGTTTCTCCTCTTCCGTCCATTCGCCAAGGACAAAGCCTATCTGCGCGCCTCGTGCGAACCCGTTCCCTATACCGAACCGCACACGCGCGTAATTCTCCGTACCCAAGACCTGCTGTATATGTCCCAAACCGTTGTGTCCGCCGTTGCTTCCGGCTTTACGGATGCGTATGGTGCCGAAGGGGAGGTTCAGGTCGTCCACGAAGACGAGCATGTTCTCGATCGGGATTTTCTCCTGTTGGAGCCAGTATCGCACGGCATTGCCTGATAGGTTCATGTAGGTGGATGGTTTGAGCAGGAGTATCTCGGCGTTCTTGACGCGGCATTTGGCGACGAAGCCGTATCGTTTGTCCTGCCACTGTGCCCCTACAGTATTAGCAAAAACATCGACTATTTTAAAGCCGATGTTGTGCCTCGTCTCCTCATACTCGGAGCCGACATTCCCTAATCCGACGATAAGGAATTTCATTAAGCCTGCTTGCTTTGTCGTGTAGCTTTGACCTCAGCTACGCACATGTCAGCGGGGTTCATCAGGCGGAGGTTCTCGAGCTTGATATCGCCCACTGCGATCTTCTTGCCCAGTCCGAGTTCTGTAACGTCCACCACTATGCGTTCAGGGATCTGTGTATAGATACCGCTGACTTTGAGTTTGCGTGCCTGGAGAGCCAGTTTACCACCGGCTTTCACACCCTCAGCCAGACCTTGGAGCTGCACAGGGATGGAGACGGTAACGGGTTTCTGCTCGTTCACTTCGAGGAAATCGATATGGAGCACGCGCTCGGAGACGGGATGGAACTGGAGCTCTTTGACAACAGCCATCTTCTTGGTATCGCCGATGGTGAGCTCTACCGCCATGGTGTCGGGCGTATAAATAAGTTTGCGGACATCGCCCTCAGCTACGGTGAAAGTGAGGTTTTCACCGAGTCCATAGACATTACAAGGAACGAGATTGTCTTTACGGAAAGCCTTAGCTGCTTTCTTGCCGTACTCGCTACGCGGAGTACCGGTTAATTGGAATAGTTTCATAATAGTTTTTTGTTGTTGTGTTACTTAATACCGTGTATCTCATCACACGTTTTTTTAGCATTCAGCATTCAGTTTTCAGCATTCAGATTTTTCTGACGGCTGACGGCTGATGACTGAGGGCTAAAAAGGCTGCCGGAGCAGCCTTAGTTGTCCACCGAGGAGTCGAACCTCGCTTCTCGGAACCAAAATCCGGTGTAATACCGATATACGAGTGGACACTATTTATGCTTTCAGAATTCAGCATTCAGATTTCAGCTTTCTGATGACTGATGGCTGACAGCTGACTGCTGATGGCTCATAGCCTTTTCCCGAAAAGCGGGTGCAAAGGTACAACAAAAAAATGACATACGCAAATTTTTTGTTGATTTTTTGTCAGAATATGGTTAAAAAGCTACTTTTTCTTGGCTTTTTTGGCTTTGAGTTGTGGCAGATAGGTGTTTTTCACATACTTGTAGTTAGGGAACTCCTGCAGTAGAGCCTGTGCTTTCCTGATGGCAGTATCGAGGTCTCCCTGTTTCTCGTAGCACTGTGCGATGGTGAGCAGTGTAGCGGGTCTGTTCCAGCAGTATTTCCACTGTGGTGCGCGGTATAGTTTTTCGGCTTTTTCGAAGATGCGCAGTGCCTCTTTCTTGTTTCCTATTCCTCTCGGCGCGTAGAAGAGGACATTGGCCCGGTATCCGAGTGTAATGGGGTTGTCCGGCTGTTTCTCGGCGGCGGAGTTTGCCAGTTTGAGTGTGCTGATGAAGTGTGCCGACTTTCCGAGCATGATTTCGAAGGCATAGACCGACGAGAGGTACATGTCGTAGTATCCTGCTCCGAGGTGTGGTTTCATCTCCTCGACGTGTTTATGGAAGCGTTCGACATAGGGGGCAGCCTGTTTCTTGTTGACATCGAGCATGGCTGCGCAGTAGCCGTATTCGTAGGCGAGTGAGCGGAGTTTGGCCTGTTTGGTGGCGGTATTCCATGGCACGGCGTCGATAAAGGATTTCCACTTGGGCATGTTGTTCTCAAGATAGGCGTCCATAAGCTCTTTGTCGGCTTCGGTAAACTGGGCGGACGCCCCCATACAGAAGGCGCACAAGAGTCCAAATATCAAAAAGAGGCGGTTCATTTGCATATTTTCATATTTCAGGGCACAAAGGTACGACAAATTTTGGACATATGCAAATCTAAAAAGGATTTTTTCTCATAGCAGTATGAAAATACTGCGTTTTTTGAGAATATCGGGGGTGCTATGCTTGCATAAGCATCCTCGGTATTATCAAAAAGGCAGTGCGTCAGCACGAATGAGAAAAAAAATCCTTTTTAGATTTGCATATGGTCTGCACGATGCGAACGTACTTTCGAGGTGGGACGGCAAAGCCGTGTCGGTGTCCTTGAAGTACGACAAAACAGGGTTGGATAGAAATCGTTGACTCGATAAAAGTCTGACAAAAGTCTGATAAACCCCTTACGAGAGCCTTGCGGGGGGGAGGGGGGAGCCGTCAGCCGTCAGAGAGCCGAGAGCCGAAAGACGTAAACAACGAAAAACCGCTCTGGTTGGAGCGGTTTTTCCGTGCTCTGTACTCTGTCAGCAGGCTGTGCCTGCGGTCTGTATTCTGTCAGGCGCTTGCGCCGGTCTTACAGCGTAGCGGTCCTATTCTCCTTTTTCGAGGCAGAGTGTGCGAGTTGGTTGGTCGCATACCTCTGTAGGGCCGTAGTACTGTATCGGTCCGGGATAGATATATGATGTATTGGCGTCCGCCCACTCGGCGCGGTGTTTTTTGAGATAGAGGAATGGTGCACCGTTGAGATCGACCAGTGCTTTCTGGATGACGGGTTTCATCTTACCGTTTCGTTTCTCCATATTAAACATCATCGTGATAGGCACGCCTCCTGCGAGCCACTCTGCCGCCGGTTTGGTGAGGTTACGTACGGAAGACATGTAACCTGTTTTTCCTGCGGCGATGAGGTGTGTAGCGGTAACTCCGAGCGAGTAGCAGTAGTCGGCATCGAAGTTGGACGGCATGGCGCAACGTCCCTCATATCCAAAGAAATGGTTGAGTGCCGAGAACTTGCCTTTGTACTTGCCCTGCGCTTTGAGTTGTGCGAGGCGCTTCTGAACCATTTCGATGAGCAGTTTCTCGGTCTCTATCTGGCTGACCATGACGTTTCCGTGGGGGTCTCGGTCGAGGGTGAGCTGCCGTGCGATGCCTTTCGGCAGCGAGCGGTAGAGGTCGCACGATGCCGGAGTGAGCATGGACTTGACATACTCTCGTTTGGCGTCGTCTCCCTCAAGCGAAGCGAACTCTTCGTTGGCGGCCAGCAGGTCGTTGAGTTCCTGAATGAGGACGCGCATGGCGGGTATGAACTCGATGAGTCCCTCCGGGATGAGGATAGTACCGAAGTTGAGTCCTGAGTTGGCTCTGTCCACAATAACGTCCACTATCTGCTCGACCACGTCGTTGAGGGTCATTTTTTGGGCTTCCACCTCCTCGGAGATGAGGCATATGTTCGGCTGCGACTGTAGAGCACACTCCAAGGCGATATGGCTTGCTGAGCGTCCCATTAGTCGGATGAAGTGCCAGTATTTCTTGGCGGAGTTGGCGTCACGCTGTATGTTTCCGATGAGTTCGGCATAGGTTTTGCAGGCGGTGTCGAAACCGAAAGAGGTCTCGATCATCTCGTTCTTGAGGTCTCCGTCGATGGTTTTCGGGCATCCGATGACCTGAATGCCGCACTGTTTCTGCATGTAATACTCAGCGAGGACGCAGGCGTTGGTATTGGAGTCGTCGCCGCCGATGATGACGATAGCCTTAATACCGAGCTGCTGGCAGATTTTTATACCGTTGTCAAACTGCCAGGTCTCTTCGAGTTTGGTACGACCTGAGCCGATAATATCGAATCCGCCGGTGTTACGGTACTCGTCGATGATGTCAGATGTCAGTTCCTGGTACTTGCCGTCGATGAGTCCTGAAGGTCCTCCGAGGAAGCCGTAGAGTTTGTTTTCGGGGTTGATGGCTTTGAGTCCGTCGAAGAGACCGGAGATGACGTTGTGTCCGCCGGGAGCCTGTCCTCCGGAGAGGATTACCCCCACATTGAAGGGCTCCTTTGTACTTGGTAGTTGGTCACTTGGTTCCTTAACCGGTTCCATCCGGATGATCGGCATTCCGTAGGTGTTGGGGAAGAGCGCTTTGATCTCCTCCTGGTCAGCCACCGACTGTGTTTTCTCGCCTTCCACGAGGCGTACGGCGCCCTGCAGTGCTACCGGCATTTTCGGCTGATAGGCTTGACGCGCAATTTGTAATGGACTTTTCTGCATAAGATTAGTATATTAGATTTTGAATATATTTACATTTTGCGCTGCAAAGTTACTACTTTTTTTTGAAATACACAAGAGTCGCGGCTTTTTTGCTGCTTTTTTGCATAAATTTAGAATGTATTGAGGGTATATTTAGGGTGTAATTTAGGGGTGTTTAGCGGTCATTTACGTTACCATGTCGTTACCACTACGGACGTGTACGTACGGTTTGGGGAGTGTCGGAGAGGCGTTTGAATCGGTTTCCGGGTCCGTTCCGGGTACGTAATAGGTCCGAGAATGGTTAACGATGACTAAGAATATATAAGAACAACTAACGCTCAATTTTTGAACATAGCGTTCGAAAAAATGCACTGCACTATTTGCACTATTTGCACTTTGGAACGAGAAAGTGCAGAAAGTGCAGAAAGTGCAAAGCAAATGACTTTTCCTAAATAGTGTTGACAGTTTTTTTATTAAATTACCTAAAATTATTGTCACTCTCCTGGAATCTGTTTACATTTTCCTAAAA
>ODAJ014752767.1_pt1 | contig 63609 bp, 53 predicted proteins | sample 1539241 | NCBI WGS metagenome assembly ODAJ01 (sample SAMN02144231, study PRJEB22623) | gut metagenome | biome: sheep rumen | host: Ovis aries | place: New Zealand | reverse complement strand
GTCATAACGGCCCCGACTCGAAATCGGGTAAACCGGCGAAAAACCGGTCCGTGGGTTCGAATCCCACCGCCTCCGCCACACCAGTTTCCTCGCGGAAATCCGCTTGGAAGCTGGTTTTTTTATTGGATTGCACTCAAGGCTCCCTTTAATCCGTTTACCATTGCATCTGCAGAGGACAGTTTTGAGTTGTAGTCCAGATGGGCATATACATTGGCCGTAGTCGAGAAATCGCTGTGGCCGAGCCACTCCTGGATCTGTTTCATCGGGACACCGTTGGAGAGCAGCAGGGACGCGCAGCTATGCCGGAGATCGTGGAAGCGTATATGCCGCAGCCCATTCTTGTCCAGCAGCTTCGAAAATGCTGAAGTGAGATAGTGCGGAGAAATCAGCGTTCCCATCTCGTCCACGCAGATGTAATCCAGATATCGCTTGTCATAGCTCCTGCCGCACACGCGCCGGTATTCGTCCTGCTGATTTTTGTGCGCTAACAGCTTTTCCTTAAAAGCTGGGACAAGGGGTAGCGTCCGCAGACTGGATTTTGTTTTTGTGGTATCCTGCGCGATCTGGACGTGCTTGCCGTCAAGGTTGCAGGATGTGACGGTATGGCGGATGGTGATGGTGTCGTTCTGAAAATCAATCGCGCTCCACTTTAGCCCAAGGGCTTCACTTCTCCGCAGGCCGTAGAAAGCGCCCAGGAAGATTGGAAGCTCAAGGTGTGTCCCTTTCGCGGCGGTAAAAAGCTTTTCTACCTCGTCACTATCATAGAAACTGCCGATAAAGCGATTCTTTTTAGGCCGCTCCACCTTGTCCGCAGGATTCGTTGGAATCAGGTCAATCTTGATGGCGTATTTCAGCGCCTTATGGATGTTGGCATGATAATGAATGACCGAGTTAGGCGAAACCCGCTTTAGCTGCTCCATGTAAAACGCCTGGATGTCGGTTGCTTTCAGTTCACCGAGTGAAATGCCCTTTGCTTTAAAGTAAGGGACGATCACGCCTTTGACCATATTGGAGTAGGACGAATAGGTCGTAACAGCTATCGTAGGCTTCACGATCTCCAGCCATTGCAGCATGAAATCCGAAAACAGAATGCCTTGCTCTATCGGCTTTTCATCCGGTACAAATTCCTTTCGCAGATCCATGAGCATCTTTTCCGCTTTTTTCTTGTTGCCCTTCACAGGCAAACCGGTAGGAAACCATTTTGTTTTCCGCTTGCCAGCTGCATCGTGGTAGTTCACCACCATATAATAATTTCCGTTTTTTTCTTGCAGATGTCCTGCTACCATGTGAATCCTCCTTTTCGTAGAACAATTGGACTTCTGCTGTTGGCTCTGCTATTATATCTGTGGGATTTGCAGAAGTCCAATGTGTACAATCTTTTATTTTCTAGAATAAAACGCTTTTCCGCATATAGGGCAGAGGTATCTTTTGCCACTATTACAGCTAACGGAGGCAGCAAAATATGAATGCAGAAGAATTCGAGAAAATGCTTTTAGAACAAGATCATCAGCTGTTAAAAAAGGTTGTGCTTCCAGAACATGAGTCCTTACTGCAGGCGATTCGTGCGCTATTCCCGACAACTGGCATTTTGCAGAATATGTTCTGCAATGGATTTATGACGGAATCTGTAGAATTAATAAAACACGCCCTCTTCTTGTATGAGGACGGTTACTTTGACTGTGCGTTCTATTCATTAAGGCAGTCTGTGGAAATAATGAATAGCATGCTCTTGTTGTCAGACGATGAAGATCGATTAAAAGAATGGAAAGCAAAAGCGTGGTTTCCAATGGATAAGGCAGTTAAGGGCCTGCTTGAGAAGAACAATGCGGCATATTCAGAAATAAGAGAAAAAATCCCGGAGTTTTTCACACACTACGATGAATTGCTGAAAACAGCGAACAAATACATCCACAAACAAGGTTTCGACTCTTTCTACGCTTATTATGGTAGGGCAAATGCGGAAGCAGAAGAAAAAAGGACTGCTCTATTTGTTGAATTGATGAAACACGCTATTGGCATGATTCTCATTATGGACATAGCATTAGATCCCTTATCCTTAGCCTTATCTGATCCGGAAGTAGACAGCCATATTCCTTTTGATGCCATGACCGAGCCAATACCTGTTCATATGTTTGAAGAGTTCCTTTCACCTGATCTTCTAAAAAAAATAAAAGAAACGGATCATTACCAAACTGTAAAACAGTACTTTTTGGGGATGGAAGAACTTAACGAAGCAACATATGGCGTTGTACGTTGTCAATATTTTGATACCTCCTCATTGAAAGACATTGAAGAACAAGAAACTTTCTTGAGTGTCTACGAAAGACTGATGCTTCATATATTACAAGCTGAGATTCCGGCTACGCATTTTTATACGGATTTCAGTGTCCTTGGGTACACGACAAGCATCATGCCCATAAAACAAATCTCATATTATAGTTCTCATCAGTTCGACCAGTATATTGGGGAAGAGGATGTATTTAATACCTTGTGGAATGAGATGTATATTAGCGTTGTTAAGTACCTTGATACACATCTTGTGATTCAACATAATCGGGAGTTTCACGATACGGAGCTTGAAATAGTCAAAGCTCTGATTCATAGACTAAGCCAACAATATCAACCTCTTATAGATGCGTTAAATAATTGCATATAAGCAAGAAGGTGGGCCTTCGGTATCCGATAGGAACGGCCTACCTTAATACATTCGATTTTGTTCTCCCGGATCAGCTTATATCCTGTCTTAGTGCTGACTCCCAACGCTCGGCTCATTTCCTCAACGGTCAGAATGTCCGGGTACTCTTTCAGAATCGAACGGTAAATATCACTAAAGCCCATTTTTCACTCCTTTGGGATAAGCTCATAGTCATATCCCATCCGATGATTACAATAGGTACAAGTCTCTTTGCGGCTGCTTCTGCCTATCCGACGCAAATCGTATTTACTGGCTGTGCGGAAGTTATCAGCGCAGATTTTGCAGAGACACATAACGAGGTTTTCCTGTCCGGGAGTAATCAAGCCGACGCTGATCTCCAGCGCGTGATTCAGTCCCCGTAAATGCTTTTTGGAGAGTCTGCCGATATACTTGTCCAGGCGATCCTTGCTAACTGTTCTGATTTGCTCCAGCAGGATGATCGAGGGGGCTTCAAGCCCGGATTCTGCTCCCAGGGGATAATGCGTAGGCAATAAAGCCTTTTGCGGTTTCTGGCTCGTTATCGCTGCAACGATAACTGTTGAGCTATACATATTGCCCGTGTTATTCTGAATAATAACGGCGGGACGGTAGCCCATTTGCTCCGATCCCAACCCTATACCAAAATCGGTGAAGTACATATCACCGCGATAATATGTTTTGTTCATGGTGTTTGACCTCCTTGGAAAGATAAAGACGGCCAGAAAGCCGTCTATGTAGAGGCCGGATGTGAGATAGAGAAATGCCTGAGGCGGTATTAACACATACCTCGCCCATAAAGTGATCTATCTTGTATCCGGCCAGATATTTTCAAGCAAGCCTATTTGTCCTTGACGCCCCGGCTTGCCATTGGGAAATCATCAAACGGCTGGCGGTGCACCAGCTCCACGGGAATCTAACCCCCGGCAGGATCGCTGTCGGCTGCCCTCATTGCCTGTGACGCCTCACGCACGGAAACGCGCTGCACGCTCGAACTGTGACTGGGCAGGAGTATCTTTGACCCCATAGCCTTTCGTGGCCGCGCCGGTGACCATCCGACGCTCATAGCAGACTGTTTCCGCTCCCTGCGGCGGATGTGCAAGCCGAAAACAAGAAAAAGTGATTCTTCGCTGCCGACACCCTCCTCAGATCATGGCGCAGTCGCTATACTGGCTCATGCTCTCGCAACAGCTATGGGAATGTGCTTGATGAATGGGTATTCTGTTGTCAAAGGTCAAACCCATTCACCGCAAAACGGAAAACAGGTGAAAGGCTTTCCGTTGCCTCTCACCTGTTTCCTAACTAATCAGGGAAAATGTACCCCCTTATTTCAGAATTATTTTCAGATTGTCAATTGCCGACAATACTGACCGCCGCGCGGCGGGATAGCTGCACTTCTCAATCTCCGCGATTTGCTCATACGTCATCTCACCGAAGTAGTAGAGGATCAGTCTGCGCCGTTGGAGATCTGGCAGAGATTGGATTGCCTTATGTAATTCTTCGCGCTCAATCTTGTGACTGACAATCGCTTCAATGGGCGGGGATACTGCAAACGCGCGCTCATGCAAAGCGGCCTCTGTCAATTCCGAGCGTTCATAATGGTTGTCCACCTCATTCAAGTGTGATAGATCCTCCAGCTCAAAAGCATCCAGCGTATCAAAAAGCGGTTTCTCGATCTCCAGACAATGCTCCGCGCCTTGTCCATCCTTAAAGCGGATGTAATAACGAGTAGCAGGAGTGTCAATACCAACAGAAAAAAGCTCATAGGGATTGTCCTTATCCTTGCGCCTCTTGGGGCGCTTATCATACTGATTTGGATGCTTGCCATCCATTTTCTTTTACCTCCGATCTGAATTCTTTGGAAATTCAGATCGAAAGGCGGAGATCGGCAAGCTAGTATTAAAGTTTCAAATAAGTAACAACAATTTGCGGTGTATTGCAGTACACCTGCGATGTTGAGACATGGCCGTGCATAACATTGAAATTCATGTGCGGCGAATACTCACCGCATAGCTGCACGATCATGTTTGACTACCTCGTTCATACGAATCATGTATTGCAATACATCTAAAAGATGAAATGGCGCGAATTTTGCTGAAAGGACAGGTATTGTAGAATATGCGAGAGGTGAATTGTGATGAAAGAATACTCTCGTTCTTTAGGCGATGCCGTAAAACGCGCTCGTGGTGCATCGGGGCTCACCCAGCGTGAAGTTGCCGATAAAATGGATAAGGATGTTCGCACAGTACTGAACATTGAAAACTACAAAGGCAATCCCAAGCTGGAGGTTTTATATCCTTTAGTTCGTGCCCTCAATATGGATTCACGTGAGATCTTCTATCCCAATATGCAAAGGGAATCCCCGGCACTCCGGCAGTTACGGCTACTGGTAGAGGATTGCAACGAGGAAGAAGCTGTTGCAATGATTCCGGTCTTTCAATCTGTCCTACATGCAATGCGCTCGAAAGTAGGAACGGAGATCAAATAAAATGAGCCAGCTCCACCATAATCGGGGAGCTGGCTCTGCGTTATACGTCTGGCTCTTCGCTCAATACCATCTTTAACTGTACTACGTCAATTCTGGTTTCTTTTTTACACTTTGGACAGAATAGCGGGAATTTTACAAGAACTGTGTCGGTATAAACCTTTGTTCGCGTTCTGCTTCCGCAAATCGGACACGGTATCCAGCGGGATTCGTTTTTGCTTTGTGTCATTGTCTATTTCCTTTTAGTTATTATAGCTCTGCGTCGTGCGTCTGGCTTTAAACAAGCTATTATGCTGTTTACAGCACATCTTGAGGTACCGGTTTTGTAAAAGCCGATATGCTATACCTGCTCTCCGAGATATATCTTTACCCGGCTCTCAATGTATCGTGCGGCTTCCTGTGCCGATTCTCGACCATTGAAGTACTTGTCAAGCTCGTCTAACACGATCTCTTGAATGGTGACGTTGGTACTGTACGGATAATGTGTGCGTTCAATAAGGTTGCGTACCATAGCCACGTCCGATTCTTCGACCTTGATATTGGCATAGCTGTTTGACCAGTCGTTCGTTTTCCCAGCAACGATTTCTTTTGCAACCGACTCAAATGCGTCTCGTTTGATGGGGAAAAACAAGCAGGATTTCTGTTGATCGGTGAGTAGTGTACGAAGGAATTTCCATGCGCCGACCTTATCCTGACAGGTATAGCTGATCGCAACCCTCGATTCCGGGAAAACGGCATGAAATTCACCTGTTTCACACGGGAAGCCCAAGAACTCCAGATCGCCCACATAATAGTCCATGAACTGGGCCATATGATAAAAATTCGTGATCCCTTCAAAGGAAACGTAGTGTGGTTCATACTCGCCCACCACTATATCGCCAACTTGAGCCGCCTGGATTCTGTATGCCGTTTCCAGCATGCTGATAAACTCGTCGGAAGTATAACGGCATTCGCCGGTTGCCCAGTCCACAAAAAAGTCGTGGGTATAGAGCATCATGTTGATAAACACTTTTCCATTAAGGTTTCCAAGAGCATCCAAGCCTTTTTCGTCCAGCATGGCATTCATTTCCGCCAATGTCCAGCCGGGCTCTGATCCGGCAAGCTCTTTAGGACCAATCATAGTACGGAAGCCGACGCCGTTTGTAACATACGGTAAGCCTCCGTCGATCATCATAGCGTCAATGATGTTTTCATAGTAGTCCTCCAGCCAAATTTCGGGATCGTTTTGGAGATACGGCAACAAGTCTTCAATGATTCCTCTTGAGTAGTAAACCTCAGCTGGCAGCTCATACAAATCTATAATGTCCGGCAAATCTCCCGATATTAATTGAGAATTGAGCTTGAGAATTGCATTGTCCAACTCGGACGCAGTGAGTAATTGATCATAAGGGAACAGCGACTCCAGCTCAATCTGATACTTTTTACTCTGTCGATTAAAGTCGTTGACGGCTTTGACGATCTGCGGATTGGCCGAGATCGAGAGCATACGCAGCGTGATCGGTGCGCCTATGTAATCGCTGTCCCACGGATCAAAAGTCGCTCCGGCCTCTGCAATCTGTGCTATCGAGTCTGTATCTGTTGTGCGGTGTTCCTGCGTTTGACTTTGTTCGCTCCCACAAGCTGACAGCAGCAAAGCAAGCAGAAGGATTGCTGTCGTAATTATAATAGATTTTCTTCTCATACTGTTTTCCTCCGCACAATAAATAACCTGTTAGGCTGAACAATTCTTCTCAAATTGAAATGAAGGGATATACAAAATACAAAACAAGAGCCGATGTTAAACACAGGACAATCGAATCTGTGGCTCTCAAAGGCGGGTCACTCTTAGGCGTATTCTTAGGAACTATTATTACTAATAAGTAACCGAGCATCGTTCCTGTGAGGTTTGTTATCACATCATTTATGTCGGTTGCTCTGAAAGTGAATAATTGGAGGGCTTCTATTGCCGCTGATAAGCACAATCCAAAAAGACCCGTTGCCGTGATCTTTCTGAATCCATTCCATATAGCCGGAAGCATAGCCCCCAATGGGATAAACAGGGCAATGTTAAATGTGGCATTTAATAAATCTTCCCGTATATCAGCAAAAGGAACGTAGTTTATGTTCGGATAGAAATGAAATGATCTAATGGTAGGCAATCCGGTCACTGCAAATACCGCTGAAAGGTACAAGGAAAAAATGAAATACAGCGGTAGCCTCTTTCTGCAATGGAAATACACTCTGTCCAAAATCCATACTATCGGCAATATAAAAGCCCCGGCGCATATAGTCTCCGCAACAAGCGGGCCTAATCGGTAAAGCATCTGAGCATACATTTTTATATTCTTTGCTCCGCTTTTATCGCTCGAATAAATGAGGCATACTTATGTACCGCTTTTTGCAAATGGGATATAGAGAGTGTGTCACTCAGCTTTCCTTTGCAATCACCGCGAAGAAATGACATCAGCTCACTCTGCCTTGAGCGCAGTTCATCAACCAAATTCTTTTCTCCGGCGAGTTCCAGCATGGAGATTCCATCAAGGAGTAGGGGCCGAAACAATGTGTTCATCACGGCAAAATATTCTTCCTGTGTGTGTTCAACTGAGGAAAAGCAGATAATGGCAGCGAGGTTACTTTGGATCGCTCGAATTGATGAATCGTAGAGAGGTACCATGTTCACTTTCTGTGGATGTGACGGGCGAATTACTCCCAGCATCAATTCGTCATCAACCGAATAAAGCAGTTCGTCTTCGTTTAAGAGCAATTCTGTTTTTTCACCGCTACTTTCATATGTTGGATTCAAGAAATGAAATGTCCCATCAAATTTGGAAAAGACGACAGCGTGCTTACCGTAAGGCGTTTGGATGCCTAACATAGATGGCCCGGTTTCTTTTAGCGTTTGGCATAAAGCCTCTCTTTTTACGATTATGTCTGACATCGTATAGCCGCGGGGCAAGCACCAAAGATTAAACCATTTTTCGCCTTGCAGCATCGGCCCGGAGAGAAAAGCCCCATTTTCCTCTGTGAACAGCCGGGGAAGATCCATTTCCAAAGCGATTGAGGTATCTTCGGTATCAACGCCATGGAATTCTAAAAGGATTGCCAGTGCCGCGTAGGAGCACGAAGCTTTGAAATGCATATATTTCATGTTTTGCCCTCCCTGAATTAGTCATTCCAAAACATAACCAATGCCCCACACAGTTTTTATATAATCAAAGGGCTTGAGCGTATCATGCAGTTTCTCTCTAAGATGGCGAACATGAACAGCAATGGAATCGTTCCGACTTATATAAACGGCATCATTCCATACCCGCTCGGAGATTACTTTGGAACTAACAGCTTGCCCGCAGCTCTCCATCAGCGTCTGAAGAATAGAATACTCTGTTTGCGTTAGAGCTAGAGAGTCGCCGTTTAGGTAACACAAATGCTTATATGGAATCATCTCCAGCCCTTTGTATGACATCTTATAATGACTATGAGGCATTTGATAGTCCTTTGCATGTAATGAGGTTTTCATTACTCACCCTCCAACAGCAGGAAATATATCTCATCTTGAGACAAGTTTTGACACAGAGCCAGTAACTCCGAGAGGAGTTGCTGGCCCTGTTATAGTGCTCACCCGTACTGCTCAGCCAAATAGATGCTTGCGCGGGACTGGATCAGCTCAGCGGCCTGCTCAGCGGATTTGCCTCCGCCCAAATAGGCGCTGACCTCCTGCCAGATAATATCAAAGAGATAGCTGTCGTACTCATTTACGCAGTCGATGGATGCGATAATCTGCAGTGCACGCTCCTTGGTATGCTCATCCGGTTGCTTGATTGGAGCTGTCGTATTGATACGCTGTCCATCCACCATTCCGACCAGGCCGATGGCTGTTTCGCCGGAAATTTCCTCATACCATTTCTCGATGACACGATCCAGCGCCTTCTGCATCATCGGTATGTCGCTCACCTTATACTGGAAACTGTCGCTGAGCAGATACTTGAAGAAAGCCCATACGCCTTCCTGCGCTTCGGACTTCGCGGACATACCCAGCCGGATCAGCGGCGTCATGGCGACACCGTTTCCCTGTGTGGCCGGGAAGCCGATCGATCGGCTCTCTCCTCCAAAGACAGAGTCCGCATAGCTGATCCAGCGGATCAGATTCCCGCCGCCCGTGCAATACAGATTCTGCTTGCCAAAGAAGATCCGCTCCCAATCGCCCGTCGTCTGATCTGCTTCTTCCGGGAGCTGCGCCACATAACGAAGCAAGAGGATGAAGTCCGGCGAATTGAAGGTGCAAGTCCCGTGAACGCGATCCACATACTCCGTGCCGGTATAGGAGATCAGGCGCGTGAGAAAGCCTTCCCGTGTCATCCCGGCTCCAAACATCTGCTCCGCGCCGACCTGCTCGGCAAGATCGAGAAACTCGCTGACGGTCAAATGCCTGGCCTGCCCGATCCGTTCATCAGAGCTGAAGACCGTCGTGACTGTAAAGCACGGAACAAGATCATACAGATGCCCGTCCTTTTCCAGCGCCGCGGCCGCGCTGGGGATCATGTCCTCATAGGAGATTTCTTGATCCTTTTCAAACCACGGCTTCAGATCGGCAATCAGCCCTTTTGAGATATAGCTGTTAGCCGATGTTAAGCTCCACAGGTCGTAAATATCCGGCTCGTTTCCGGCAGAAATGTCAGCGTTCAAGCGCGTCATGCCGACGCTTACATCGTAGCCCTCGTTATATACGCCGTAGTCGATCAGCTCGATGCGATAGTCCGGGCTGAGCGCGTTGAAGGAGCTCACCGCGTTTCGTAGCAATTGATCGCCGTTAAAGTCCACGCCGGAGCAGGTAGCCAGGCGGATCACCTGCACGTTCTCACTTTTCTTAATCGTCCAAAAGGCCGGTTCTCCGTCAAAAGCCGCGCCGAAATAGCTTCCCTCCGACAGGGGGATCAAGCAGGCGGCCTTGCCGCCGCTGGCATAGGTGTTGGCGAAAGCCCAGCTTGTCCCGCTTGACAGATCCAGCTCATACAGCACATCGGAACCCCAGGCAAATAGTTCTCCTTCATCCATACCGCCGCACAGGACGGGATAGCTGCCCTCTATGGAATAGCTGGCAAGCTCTTGTAGTTCAAGCGTGTTTCCGCTTGAATCCGCACCGAGCAGCTGCGCATGGATCATCCCGTTATCCTGATCGAGAACAAATACACTCTCATCCGTATTGTGAATCAGAGAAATCTGCCCGGAATATGGCCCAAAGGCTGTGGCGCCTCCGCCCGCAATCACATAGTAAACCATGTCATTGGTGCGAAGAACGGTTCCTTGCTTTAATACCACGGCCTCCCAAATGGTATCGAGGGACAACCCATCCGGCAAATTGAGTGGGAAGGAGTTATAGGGCTTATCCAAATTGCCGACACCCTCGTTGGTGATGCTGTAAAACTGATAGCTTCCGTCTTCTGTCATTGACAGGATAAAGGTAACGCCCCATCCGGCACCATCCATGGAAATCACGTTGTCCAACTCCAGCCCCTCGACTCGGGAGATGCTGTGATCGGTCATGCGGATGCGATAAAAGCGGTAATGACCGTTGTCATCCGTGGCGCATACGGTGATCTCATTGGCGGCTTTCACCGCGTCAATCATGTGAAAGCCGATGTCCGGGATTGCGACAAGCTCCGGCGCAAACAACCGCGCGCCGCCCTCGCCGGTCAGCGTACCTCCGGCAAGCTCGCCGTCCACGTATTTTTCCTCTTGCTTTCCACAGCCGGTGAGCAGCAGAAGCATACTCAAGGCAAGGAAAGCGGCTATCATGCGTTTTTTCATTTTTGCATCCTCCGTTTATGCGTGTTGTGAATGACTCCGCTCGTTAATACAAAGGTGTTTCGCGGTGAGATAGATTTTGCTTTTCACTCAATTCCTTCGAATGAACGACTGGCGCGTATGCAATATAGCTTTTTGATTTACTTGTTGAATACGACTGATGTATTCCGGCTTCAATAATTGCTTTTTTCTGAAGCAGGCTCTCAACGGCTATTGTGACTCTGAGCTTCGGAGCAAAGTGAAAGCAGCTTTTTTCAGAAAGCTCCATAATAGACATAGATCTATGGGATGCCTTGAGCACGTTTAGCACGACCAGTTCCTCTTTTGAGAATTTCATTTTTCCTCCTTTGCTAAAGCTGGAACTAATAGCGTTCCTGAGCCGAACGATAATCATTGCATGGTATTTTTTCCATTCATTCAACACGAAATGGAGTTTTTTTGACATGAAATGAAGTAAACGGCTGTCGCCCGGTAATCGGGACAACAGCCGTTTGCTTTTCGGTCTTGTACTATTGGTTTGGAATATCTGCAACAAATTGAAACCACGGTTCAGTATAATCGATGACATATTCGCCATTTAGCTGTTCAATGATTCTCCGAACAGCAGATAGGCCGAATCCATGTTCTGATTTGGATGCTTTCGTCGTTTCAATCAGACCATCTTCGATTTGAACAGGTAAAGAAGTGTTGCGTATGGAGAGGAGGAAACTATCCTCCAGGACAAGCGAGCACTCTATGCTTCGATCACTCGGTACCCGTAAACAGGCTTCAATGGCATTATCCATTAAATTAGAAAGGAGAACTACAAGCGCATCGGTGTGAACCTGCAGCCTGGAAAGATCATTTACTTTAATTTGAATGTCAATGTTGTTTTCTTTTGCCCGCTGATATTTCTCATTCAACACAGCATCGATGATCGGGTGCTTTGAATTTGTGGCAAAAATACGAGTCGTGTTCTGCCCTTGAAGCTGATCAATATACGCCTGCACCTCAGTTGTGTTCCCGTCCTTCAGCAGCGCTTGTATAACTTGTAGTTGATGCTGAAACTCATGACTTGCAGATCTTTGTGCGCGGTAGCTTTTTTCGAGAGCTTGGTAATTCTCTGATTGCAACGCCATGCTTTGATTTAGCAGCGCCACTTCCTGTTCTGCCGCTGCTGTTCGATCCAAATTATCCATGAGATATAGAACCGAACCGTTTGCAAAGAGTAAAATAATGCTGAATACCACGGCAGATAGGGATAAATCCCCTTGTAGCTTATAACTTTGAAAAATCGGAAATAGTAGCAAAATACTTATGAGCGGGAATAGCGTGGTCAGAATAATCCGTTTAAGACTGAACTTTTTTCTTTCCCGATGATCACGAAGACGGCATAAGCCCCAACAGATGAAAAGGGTAATGCATTTACCAAGCGTACATACCATTGTGTATAAGATTTTCTTCCACACAAGGTCAGATACAGAAATGCCGTAAAGAGCAGATGCGGCATAAAGAACTATTGTGTCAAATGCTCCAATAGCAAAGTAAAATACTGCTGTGAGCATGACGCATAAGTACCACGGACTGGAAAAAGTGACAAGGGTGAAAACAAGACATAGCCCAAATGAAATACCCTTTTTAAAATATGCAGGTAACGAAAACAGTATTTCGGTACTATGCAAAGTGAGGAGCAGAACAGCGATCAGATAAATGTAGAGGGTAAGTCGCTTGGAAAAGCGGGGTTTTGTAAAAGCACTCATGAAGAAGTACAGAGAGAGCATTTCAAGGCTTACCCATAGCGCAGTTACGAGATACTCCATTAGTGCTGCCCCCTCCATAACAGATATTTTCGTCTACAATCTGCATAATACTTGATGCTTACGGGAAGTTTTACACCGTTTGATAAAAGAACCTCTGTAGAGTTGATCTTTTTGATATGAGCCATATTTACAAGATAGCTTTTTTGACTCCGCAAGAAACCACGTCCAGAGAGTTCTTCTTCCATCTTGCCGATTGCTCCATAGCATGAGTATTGACGATCCGGCTCGTAGCCCTTGCACCGGACATGAAACAGCAAATTATGTCCCATGGATTCAACATAAACAACATCTCGGATCATGAGTGGGATTTGCTCACCGTCGACTTGGATTTTTATATCACTTTTTTCAGTACGCAGTTGCCCAATTATCTTTCCTATGCTGGCCTCCAGTTTTTGAGGAAGCTCATTTTTCAATAGATAACGAAAAGCCTGTACTTCGTAACCTTCTGGCGCAAACTCAACATAGTTCGTGACGAACACGATCACAGCATCATTACGGAGACTCCGAAGTTCACGCGCAATATCTATCCCGTTGTAGTTTTTTCCCTTAAAGTCAACATCCAAGAAAGCCACATCACAAGATGCCAGAGTCTCCCGCCCAATTTCTTCTGCGGAATTGCAAACAAGAATTTTCGCGGAAATACTGTCGCGTGTTAGGATTGTACTGATAGCGGCACTTAGGCGTTCAGCAAAAGCTGCATCATCATCGCAAATAATAATCTGAATCATTTGTACCCCTTCTTTCTTTGAGAGGATCAAATAGATTATAACTGGAAAAAGCTGTTCTTTCAACGATGTTAGGGATTCTTAAGAATGAGGGCGGGTAAGCATTTCGCCACCCGCCCTGGGATCTCGCGATAGAATACGTTTCAATACAACGGCTGCCCGAAGCCGTATATTGGAGCGGAGCTGAGATAGTAGCGGTTTTCGATGCAGCGATCCCCGGAATTACCCTCCACGGTATAGATCAGCCCATCCTCTACACGCTCAACAATGCCGACATGATCAGCCAGGCCGTCGCTCTCCCAGTCGAAAAAGATAATATCGCCGGGGCTTGGTTCATAGTCCCGGCCTTGCCATTGGCCGCGCTCCTTGAACCAGTCCACATAGGGACGCACACCCTCCATCTTCGGTAGCACTCCGGCGTCCAGATAGCCGCATTGATCGGCGCACCAGCTTACGAAGATCGCGCACCATTCCACACGGTAGTCCAAGCCCCACCAGCTCCAATAGGGAGCGCCACCTACATTGCCGATCTGCGCCAAGGCTACCTCCACGATGGCCTGATTGCCGCCCACGGAAAAGGCGCGGCCTATGGGATAGTACCGCAGCACATGAGCCGGGTACTGCCTATCTCCGTACCCACTCCAGCCCATGCTCGCAGCCATCATGTCGGAAAACTCAATCGCCGCCAGCGTGGAATAGCCGCCATAGTTTGCCCGCGCCCACGAGATAAAGCCGTTGCCGTAGTTATAGCCCTGCAAGGCCAGCTTGATGTTATCCATGTCGATGGGGCTTTCCACATCCGCTTGCCGCAGGCTGTCCGCAATGGTCTGGACACCTACATCAATGGAATACTCCGGGTCTGTGATGGCGTTGGGGCTGTGGGGATAGCGGGTGTTATAGCCGCTCTCGGACGCCTGCATGGGATCGAGGCCGCGCCCGCCGCTCTCCTGCATCATAATGGCCTTGATCAGCTCCACATATTCTCCGATGCCGTACTGCTGGGCATAGATGCGGATGATGGGGGTGTATGCCTCCACCTCCGCGCTCACTGGCGTATAAGAGGCATTACCACTGCCGCTGCCGAAAAGAGAGATCGCCACGCCCAGCATCACCACGATCAGAATGATCATCACGGAGATCCAACAGCCCGCAACGATGGCCTCGATCAGCGCCTTTGTTCCGGCAATGATCGCTTTGATTGCCTTGGCGGTAGCTTCAGCGGCGCGCTTGGCGGTTTCGGCGGCGGTCTTTGCCGCTGCTTTTGCCGCCTGTGCTGTTCGTTCTGCCGTTTTTACCGTGGCTTTGGCGCTGGCCTGGGCGGTGCGCGCCGCCTGTTCGCTGGTCTTGATGGTCGCACGGGACGATTGCTCGGCAGTTTTCACCGTCCGGGAAGCCCCTTTGATGGCCTTGACCTGCCCTGCCTTTATGGGCTGCTTGATGGTTGCGCGGGTGCTTTCCCGCGTGCGGATGGTCATGGGCTGCCGGTCTATGGTCTTGATACGCGCCCCAGCCGGTGAAGGCTGGGGCGTTTCTGCCGGAGTGGTCGGCGCTCTGGCCGGGGTGGGAGCCGCGCTTGGATAGGTCACAGTCTGGCTGGGCTCCTGGGCGGCTCGGGCGGTTTCCTGCGCTTTCTCGGCGGCTTTCTTTGCAGCCTCCTGCGGCTGCGCCGCTTTGCGCTGCTCCAGATAGTCCTTAGCCTTGGATATATTCTCCTTGGTGTCCTGAACGGCCTTTCGCCCGCGCTTGTCAAACTCATGCGTTGCCCCGAAGGTGACGGCTTCTGCGCCGCCGGTCACACGGTCTGCCGCGTATTCCTCCGGGCTGTTCTCCGCAGAGTAGTAGCTGTGATCTGCCTTTTCCTTGGTTCGGATAAAGGCGTCTTTCATGCGCTCGGCGGCAACGGCGGATTTGTCTATGGTCTTGATCGTGCCTTTGACGGCATCCCGTGTTTTAATATCAGCCATTGCCTCCCACCTCATCGGCGGCAGGCTGCACCAGCCTGGCAACGATCACCATGCGCCCGTTGCTGCGGCTGTATTCACAGGTGGAGAGCGTAATCAGCTTGTCGCCGTATTCGGCGCTCACGCCCGTATCATAAAGGGCGAGAGATTGGCAGGTGGACAGGAAGCTGTTATACTCCGCAGCATCGGCAGCGTCCACGAAGTGGTAATACTTGAAGCCATCCGCAGAATAGGCCGCCGTCTTGAATACGCACACGATCTCATACTCGCCAAAGCCTGCCAGTGTATCAAAATGGATGGTCTTATGCTCCTTGTAAAAATCCTCGCTTTCAAACTTGCAGAGGTCGGCAAACATGGAACCGTCCTGCATGTGGTGGCCGTAGATCACGCAGTTGTCGGACAGCCCCAGTTTGCAATTCTCCTGCATATACGGGACGCCGTACTCGCTGTACGATTTGTCAAAAGCATGCTTTAGATAGAAGTCCTTGTTGCCGGGGGTCTGCATGACGGGATAGTTGATCTTCGTGTCCTCAATGCTGATCCAGCCGATAAAATGGCTGTTTTGCTCATAGACCGCCGCATACTTGTCATAGGCGGTCAGCTCCGGGACAGGCTCATAGCTTGCCGGGGTGTCTGTTCCGTCCTCGCCGGTGGCGTCCTCCACGGAGGTCAGAACCGGCGTCGGCGCGGACTTTACAAGATCGGCCACGGCGTTGAATGCCTCGGCGCTCTGCTTGGTGTCCCTATACTGGCGAATGGCCATGATGCCAGAGAAAAGAAAAAGGGCGGTGAACAGCACCGCCCCGATCAGAAAGAAAACCTGTGTCTTATTGAATTTACGCATTTTCATACCCTCCAAATACACCCTCGCCGGGTTTTGTCGTCATCAGTTTATAAAGCTCCGTATCCTTGGGGAAACGGTTGATAAAAGGCACCAAAGCGCGCCCATAGCGGATAAGGCCGCAGCCCGCGTCCGCGTTGGTGACATAGCTCATCTGCTCGTTGGAGATGTTCAAGAGTTTTGCCAGCTTCTCACGGTCATTGGCAGCCTGGTTGAGCATGACCACAAACTCGCTGTTGGACACCATTGTGCTGGCCTGCACGGAGTCCAGCAGATACTCCACGTTCTGCGTGATCGCCGTGGGATAAGCGTTGCGCTTACGGAATTGCCGCCACGCGGAGGTGAAGAAGTTGCCGCTCTGCTCGTTCTCAAACACCACATGAAACTCGTCGATGAACACATGGGTGCGCTTGCCGCGCTGCCAGTTGAGAGTGACGCGGTTGAGCATGGTGTCGGTGATGACCAGCAGGCCGGTGGGCTTGAGCTGTTCGCCCAAGTCGTGGATGTTAAACACCACCACGCGCTTGTCCAGATTGACATTGCTGGCGTGGCCGAAGATGTCCAGGGAGCCGGTGGTGAAGAGCTCCAGAGACAGCGCAATCTCCTGCGCCTTAAACTCCGGCTGCACCAGCAGCTTTTCCCGGAGAGTGGCAAGGGTCGGCACAATGCTGGTTTCCGCTGCCTCCTTGTAGACCTGCGCAGTGCAGCGGTCAATGATGGATTTGTGCTGCGGCCCGACGCCGTTCTTGTCGATCTGTTCCACCAGCGACATGATAAACTGCGACTTCTCCACAATCGGGTTGTTCTCGCCGTAGCCCTCCACCATATACATGGCGTTGAGCCGGTGCTTGCCGCCTGCCGCCACATGGATGACCGTGCCGATGTCCTCGCCCATAGCCTCCACCAGCGGGGCAAACTCGCCCTCCGGGTCGCAGATCAGAATATCATCGTCGGTGTTGAGCATGAGGAAGGTGATCAGCTCCTTGGCGTTGAAGGACTTACCGGAGCCGGGAACGCCCAGCAGGAAGGCCGACTGATTGAGCAGGTTTTCCTTGTTGCACATGATAAGGTTGTGGCTGATGGCGTTCTCCCCAAAATAGATACCGCCCTTATCCATGATCTCCTGCACCTTAAAGGGAATGAACACGGCAAGGCTCTCGGTGGTCAGCGTCCGAAAGGCGTCGATGCGCCGGGTGCCGATGGGAAGTACGGTGTTGAGACCGTCGAATTGCTGATACTTCAGCACCGCAAACTGGCACATATGTTTCCTGGCAATGGACAGCACCGCCTCGGTGTCGGCATCAAGCTGCTCCAGCGTCTCAGCGGTCAGCACCATCGTAATGACGCCCAGCATCATGCGCTGGTCGCGGGTGGTGAGATCGTCCAGAAATTCCTTGGCCTCCTTGCGCTGCAGTTCCATATCATAGGGGATCACAGCGGAGAAGTTGTTGTTGGCGTTCTGGCGGCGCTGCCAGTTGGTGATGTTCGTTTCCACGCCCAGCAGCCGGTTTTCCACCTCGCGCACAGCCTCGTCGGTGGGAACGGGAACGATATCGATGGAGAGCATCATATTCCGGCTCATGTCCGTCAGCTCCGTCACCATATTGTCCTTGATATAGGAGGCATAGTCTTTGAGATAAAGCACCCGGCAGAAGCGTTCTCCCAGCATCAGATGGTCGCTGGACTTCTCCATGCTGTCCGGGGAGATATAATCCCGGAAGTCATGGCCTTTCCGCATCATATCCCGCGCGTGGAAGCGGAAATCCACCTCCTCGCCGGTGCGGTAGAAGTCATGCAGGACGCGCAGGCGCTCGGTGGCGTCTAGTTCCGTACACTTGGAGCCGAGGGCGGCAAAATGGGAAATGAGATCCGCGCCGGTACGCGCGAAGTAGGCGCGGGCTTCCTCCACACCCTTTTTCATCACACTGATAGTGACATACTTCTCCTGGATGATGCCGTTGCCCTCCGTGGCCTTGTCCATGAGCATCTTGTTATACTCCTTGCGGTACACATCCCGCTTATCCCCGCGCAGGGGCATGAGGATGGTCTGCTCAAAGTTCACGCGGTTGAGGCGGCGGTTGTTGATCGTGACCTTGGTGGTCGCACCGGCGTCCAGGCTGTTCAGCAGCTCGGAGTAGGCCAGAAACATGGACTCCTTATCTGCGCGGCTGGCCACAAGATAGTTGATGTCCGTGAAGCGGTACATCTTGGAATACTTGCTGCCCACAAGGAAAATGCCGTCCGACCAGATGCGCTTGATGGGGATCACATCCTGCACTCGGCGCGGAACTTTGTATTTTTCCTTATCCTGTTTCAGTACATTACTGAGCGTCTTTATCATGCTGCTTATAGACCTCCTTTTCATGGGTTTCGATGGTGTCCTTCAGCGCCTCATAGTAGAGGTTGGAAGTTTCCACGCGGAGCTGCTTTGGCTCGATCAGTTCAGAGCGCAGCCACGCCCGGATAAACTGCTCGGCGGTCATACCGTGATAGCTGAGAAAGCCCAGCATGGCAAAGGGCGCGGCGGCGAGAATGACCATCCAGCTCACCGTCTCCATGCCGAAGTGCGGGCGCAGCAGAAAATACAGCCCCACGGCGACACCTACCGCCAACAAAGAAAAAACGAACTGTCGCATGGACAGTCCGAAGAACATAGATTCCGTATAGTTGCGAATTTCGCGGTTGATTTTGACTTCCATCTCAATCCACCACTTTCACATCGCTGGTGGAGATGGATACGATGTTCTTTTTGGGAACATAGTGGATCTCTCCGGCCATGTCTCCGAACACCATTAGCTTGTCGTTGGGTGCCTTTTCAAACTCACCGATCAAGCCCTCCTCCACGGGAAGATCGTAGTCCTCCAGAATTCTGATCACCTCGCCGTTGCACAGGTGAATATTGTAAATCTGATATGCCATTTCATTGTGCCTCCTAACAGTTTTTTGTTTGTCGCTATGCTCACAGCCCCATCATCTCGCGCACCACGCGATCCGCCATCTTCACAGCGCCGACGAGGACAAGCATGTTGAATACCAGCTCGCCTATATAGCTCCAGACCATCGTAACGGCGGCAGCGCCGGTGTTGATGGTGGGCGGTGTCGCGGCAAAATAGGAGAAGATAATGCAGGCCAGCACGATGATCGCCCCCTCCAGACACACGGCAGCGTAACTTTTAAGAAAGCTCCGGCCCACGTTCTGTGTCGGCTCTCCGGCGAAGGTGGACAGCGGGATGGGCGCGATGGCCGCATAGAGATAGAGCTTAAAGAAGCGTCCGTACACGGTCATGATCATCACGAAGGACAGTACCGTGATGAACAGCCCGCCGATCAGCGTCACCGCCCAGAGAGGGATGCTCTCAAAGAAGCCGCAGTCCTCCACGGCGGTTACGATCTCCGAGGGCAGCACCGTTTGCTGCGCCGCGCCGAAGCCCGCCGAGCTCATAATGGTGGAAATCACGCCTTGGACGATGCGAAACAGCGCCATCATCAGCTCCAGCCCATAGGTTACAACGCCCTTGGCCAGCGCAAAGCGGATAAACAGCTTCAGCGCAGTTTCCGGGCGTTTGGTTTCCGTAAGGGAGCCGCAGGTACGCATGACGCCCACCACGAAGAACAGCACAAGGAGCGCCAGCCCCACGGCCTTCAAAGCGCCGTGGATATTCTGGATGACGCCCCATATTGCGCCGCCTTTGAAGTTCTCCGGCGACTGCGTTATAAGCTGCCAGATCTCCGCCAGTTTTTCGTTCCATGTGTTCAGAGCGTTTTCAAGGTTTTGGACTACCCAGTTATCTGACACGTTCTAAATCCTCCTTTCACGCAGAAATGGGCAAGGCGGCTTTTGCCGTCCTGCCCGTTTGCGAATGCAATCAGCCGGTAATAAGGGTGAGGATTTCCTTGGCGAAGGTGATCACGACGCCACCGGCGAGGGTGAGAAAACCGTTGCTGCGCTGGCTGGGATCGTGGCTGGAGAACGAGAGACCGACCTGCACGATGCCCCAGCCCAGCAGGATCAGGCCCACGGCGCGGATCAGCCCGAAGATGAAATCCGAGAGGTTGTTCACCACCTGGATGGGGTCGTTGGCGGCAAAGGCGGTGACGGACATTCCCATGACCAGCGCCGCCATCAGCACGATGGCGCAGTACGCCCGAAAGCCCTTTATGACCTTGCCGGGCATGGGCAGCTTGTTGGTGGACTTGGTTTCATTCAGCTTTTTCATTGCGTTTTTCCTCCTGCAATTTGAAATATTCTTCTAACTCCTCATTGGAGAGAAGTTCGTACATGGTTTCCGCTTCTTCAAAAGCGGAAGCGGACGCACGCACAGCGCCCACGTCCGCAAAGGTGATGGTGGCGACAGCGTTCTCCGTGCCGCCGTGGATATAGGGTTTTGCTTTCCCGTCCGTGGTCAGCGCCACATTGGGGTGTTTTAGAATGTCGTACTTGTCATCCATGACCGGCTTTTCGCCCCGGATAAATAGGATTGCCTTGCTGTTATCCAGCAGGCGTACCTCCGAGGCGTCCAGCAGCTCCCGGCCTGTGATCTGATAGTTGGTGCTGTAATTGCCGCTGCGCCCAGTACTTTTCCCGTAGGTGTTGGTGTCGATGGTGGCCTTGCCCAGCAGCTCTGAAACATACTTGTGCGTGGACTGCTCGTTGCCGCCGAGATAGAGAAATTCGTCGCAGTTGCCCACGATGCTCTCCCATTGCTTTTCAAACAGGGCTTTAATCTGCGCGAGGTTTTGCAGAATGATGGATACGGATACCTCGCGGGAGCGCATGACGGAAAGGATTTTGTCAAAGTCATCGGGCAGGCTCACGTTCGCAAACTCATCCATGAGGAAATGCACATGGACTGGCAGGCGTCCGCCGTGCTTGTGATCGGCCAGATAAAAGAGCTGCTGAAAAAGCTGGGTGTAGAGGATGGAGACAAGGAAGTTGAAGCTGGTGTCGTTGTCCGGGATTAGCGCAAACAGCGCCACCTTTTTCTCTCCGAGGCTGGGCAAATCCAGCTCATCCGTGGCTGTCAGCGCGGCAAGGCTCTCCAGATTGAATTTCTCCAATCGGGCGGCAAGGGTGATCTGGATGGATTTCAGCGTCTTAGCGCTGCCGCTGTGATAGTCCTTGTAATACTTCACCGCAATGTGGTCGGGGTTTCGCATTTCCAGACGCTCGAACAGCTCGTCCAGCGGGGATTGATAGGTGTCGTCGTCCTCGCGCACCTCACCAGCGCGCAGCATTTCCATGACCATGGGGAAGTTCTGCTCATCGGGCGGTGCTTCATGGTGCAGATAGAACACCAGCGCCAGCAGCAGCATGGACGCTGCCGTATCCCAAAAGGGGTCTTGGCTCTGGGAGCCTTTCGGCGTGGTACTCTTAAAGAGGTTCGTCACAAGCCGCTGCACATCGTTATCGTCCCGGAGATAGACAAAGGGGTTATAACAATGGCTGCGCTCCATATTCAGCAGATCCAGCACACGCACTTCATAGCCCTTCTGCTCCAGCAGATAGCCCGTATCCCTTGCCAGTTCGCCTTTCGGATCAAGGACAACGAAACTGGTATTGGCTTGGCAGAGGTTGGGTTTGGCGTAAAACCTCGTTTTGCCCGCGCCGCTGCCGCCCACTACCATCGTATTCAGATTGCGGTGGTGCTTTCTACCGTCCAGCCCGACACGGACATTCTGCGTAAAGAGCTTATTGGCCTCCGGCTGCTTTGCCCGGTATTTCCTGTCCACGGCTCTGGCGTCGCCCCATTCAGCCGAGCCGTGTTCCTCACCGCGCCGGTAGTTGCGTCGGGTGGAGAAATAGATACCGAGTCCCATTCCATACGCGAACAGAAAAAGGAGGACAGTTTTTAAGCTGCCCTCGCAAAACACAATATGAAACGGGTCGCCCATCGCCGCAGAGAATTGAGCAATGATCCCCGGTAGTCCCTCTGACGCGGCGGGGGCGATCAGAAGTCCCAGCCACGCCACGGGAAGGATACCCAGCAGACAAAACAGACGGATGGCCGCTTTATCTTGCTTCATCCCGACTCTTGACCTTTTTGGTCGGCGCGTCGATGGTCTTCAGCAGAATTTCATCCACAATATCGGTGGGGCGATCTTCACCGATCAGATCATTCCGCATCTCGTTGAGGGCGTTGATAACCACGCCATGCTCATAGCGGTCCAGCTCCAAAACGCGCTTTTCTTCCTTTGCCATACATCACCGTTCCTGTTCTTTTGTACGGGGCGGCTTGTTCTGCTCCAGCGCCCGGCTCATTCTGCTGGTCATGTCCTTGGCAATATCGCTGATCTCGTTGAGCGTGGCGCGGATACTCTGCGGGTCGGCATCCCGGAAGCTATCGGGCAGACGGGAGAAGTCATAGCCGCTCACATCCACACCGTACCGCTTGCATACCACATAGGAAATGCTGTACGCTGCAAAACCAGCGCACGCGCGGGTATAGTTAGGATCAGCGGCAGCCAGCTCCGCGTGTGCGATCTCCTTGGAAAGACTGCGGAAGATGTCGTGTGCCTCCATACCGCGCCGCACGAAAATGACGCTCTGATCGTGGTCGTAATACGCGCCCATGTTGTTGGGAAGCTCGTCAATGCCCTGGATGGGAACGGGCGGCTTGCGGATCAGCGCCTGCAAAAGCTGGCGATCCTCCACCTGCGGCGCGGGACGCTGGCGCTGGCGGGAATTGGTCTGTGACACATCAAAAACGCGTTTCACGTTCCATGAGGTGCCAATGCTGCCATCGGGACGCTCATAGTTGTCGCCCGCCTCCAAAATCTTGATGTGGCCCTCGTTGCGCTTGATGGACACGCCCTCGGCTTTCCAGCTTTCATAATCCCGGAGCTGCGTGGCAAGCGGCCTCTGCGCCAGTACAAGCAGCGCGTTCGTGGCGGAGTAGTGAATGAGGCGGCTTTTTACATCCAGAAACGCCTTAAACTTTTCTCCGTCCTCACTAATCTCCAGCGTAGTGGCGTCGGCCAGCTCATAAACCTCCTGCCGCTCTGCCTGTTTTTTCTCTGCCCACGCCTCTTTGTCAAAGGGGTGGTCCTCCTGTTCCTGCCGGGGTTGGGCGTCAAACAGATCATCAAAATTGCTCATCGTGTTTTACCTCGCTTTCGTCTTTTTCGGTTTCTTCTTGGGCGGCTGCTGGTGCTGGATGGACTTGGGGGTCTCCGCCTTGGGGCTGCGTTCCGGCACCGTCACCACGGGCGTCTCCGCCTCCTTCTGCTTTCTGGCCTCCTTGATCTCTCTCAGATCCTCCCGGACAGAGTGACGATCCTCCGGCTTCTTAGCCGTACCCTCGGCGGCTTTGGATGGCGTCTTTGAGGTAGGCGCGGACAGAGGGGATTTTTCCGTCCGGGCCGCAGAGGGGTTTGGGCTTTCCCGTTCCTCCTTTTTGGTGGGCGTGCCCATGAGATCGTCCAGCAGACGATCCTCCTCGGCCTTGTCCGGCATATCCTGCTCCAGCACTGCCGGTGCCTCGGCTTTCTCGGCGCGGGACTGTTCGATCTCGTGCTTGATGGACGCGGCATCGACGGTGGCCAGCTTAAAGCGTTCCACGATCCGATTGATTTTGGATGCGTCCTCGGCACGCACCATGATGTCTACCAGCCCATCCGCTGACGGCTCTTTCCCGCGCAGGGCGCAGTAGACCACACCGTAGCGTTTGGCCTCCACGGTAAACTGCTTCAGATGTTCCTCCGGGAGTGTAAAGACTTTCAGCTCTTTCCCGGATTTCAGCATGGCAGTCAGACGCTGCCGCCCTGCGGTCTTGGTTTTGTCCCTGTTCTTCAGAATGGTATAGAGCGCGGCGGCGATGTTCTTTGCAGCGGAGCCGGTCAGCCGCAGGGCAACCTCCGTACCCTCCAGACTTAATCTAACGACTTGTTCCGCCGCGTCGCCTGAGCTGTTCATCGCGTGTTTCCTCCTTTTCCTGTTCAAATTCTTCGGCCTTGATGACCTTTTCCATGATCGCGCCGGAGCGCGTGGCTATATCCTCACATAAGCGCACCTCCCTTCTGAGCCGCTTTAATTCTTTAGAGAGCGCGGATGCCTCCGCCTTGACCGCCGCCAGCTTTTCCGGGTCGTTCTGCACGGCCACGGTGCGCTGGCTCTTGTAGAGGGCTGTGCGCTTGGCGGTCACGGTTTTGATCTGCGCCTCCAGTTTGGAATGATAGGAAGAAAGCTGCTCGGCGGTGTCGATCTGACACCGGGCAAGCAGCTTTGCTTCTTCAGATATGGCGTCCATCTTCATCAAATCCTCACGGAGAAGATGATGGACGCGGGTGCGGGGATAGCTTGGTTTCTTCTGTGGAAAAATGCCCAGCAGATAGCAGTAGTGATAGTACAGGGCACGAAAGCCGGTGGCCTTTTTCACCTTGGCAAGATCGCGGCGGTATTCGGTGCGCTGGGCTTTGCGCTCCTGCTCCGGCAACACTCTGCCGCGCGAATGGGAGATAATGCGTTCCCGGATACGGGCAAGGGTGTAATCCTCGCCCAAATTACGGGCAAGACGCACAAAGCGTTCTTTTCCCGGTGGGCGCACGGATATGTCCTTGCCGATCTTGTACTGATACCTGTGGCTCTGGAGATACGCCCAAAACTGCCGCTCGGTCATGGATTGGCGAATGGCCTCGTCAATATCATCCTTGATGGCGGATTTCCATGTGGGGCGTCTCTCTTTTTCAGCGCGCCACTCTCCGTAATGCTGGGACTTTCCACGCTGCGGGTTTTCAATCACGGACAGGCCGTACTCACGACATAGATCATCCGATGCCTCCCGCATGTGGCGGTAGTCCTCCTTCGTGCGGTGGAATTTGATCCCGTCCGCAAAGGAAACGGTGTTGACAACGAAATGATTATGCAGATGGTTTTCGTGGTCGAGGTGGGTGGCGATAAGCACCTGGTAGCGATCTCCCCATAGGCGCTGCGCCAGCTTCACGCCGATCTCATGGGCGATTTCCGGGGTGGCCTCGCCGGGGGCAAAGGATTGATACCCGTGGTAGGCCACGGTGCCGCTCTCTTTGCCATAGCGCCGTTTGACCGCCATCATCTCCTCGCGGGCTGTGCCGGGAAAACAGTTGACGCCGGACACAAAGCGTTGCAGGACTTCCGTATCCTCACGCGGCTGCTGCTCGGTCTTGTCGCTGTTCACAGCGTATTCGATCACATCCGCGAGGCTCTGAGCCTGCTCACCGGTCATACCCGGCTTTTCATAAAAGGCGGGATTGTCCGTCTTGTCCGGGTTTTCAATATACACGACCACATGACCCAGCCAGCCGTCGATGCGCCAGAGGGAGGTCGTTGCCATTACTTTTCCATTGGCGCGGGCAGCACCACGGCCTCTGTGATGGTTTTGATCGCTGCCTCCAGCTTTCGCACCTCGGCGTCATACCGCTGGGCGTCCATGACATTCAGCACATGGGCTTTCTGCGCGATCTGATTGAAGTTTTTTCCAATGGCGTAGATTTCCCTCATCATGGCGTAATAGTCCGGGGGCGGTGCTTCACGGGGAACGCTGCCCTCGATCAGATGGCGGATATACGCCTCACGGGGAATGCCGCTTTTCTTGACACGCTTATTCAGTGTCTCGGCTTCCTTGCGGCTTAGCCGTACTTTGATCTCGACATTGCGCTTAATCATACAGTTCCTCCCAATCAGCGTCCTCATAATCCTCATCGAACAGCTCATCGTACTCTTCAGAACGGCTCGCCTGGACAATGCACATTGTCCCAACACCAAAGAAGCCGCCCGCCAAGAGGCCGATCATAAACCAAAGAAAACAATTCATAAGCAGTTCCTTTCTTGTAATGGGGGGTTACAGGGGCTTGCCCCTGTCATGCTGCCGTTTGTCCCCAAACGGCGATGCTTGCGGGTATAATGCAGATCGTTCTCCCGCAGGTCGAACATGGCTTGACACCAGCCGAAAAGAAAACACGGCGCTCACCGCGCCGCGCTCCTTTCTGCTGTTTTCGTGATCGGTTTTCCCAGCCGCATACAAAGGAAATCGTTGTAGTCCTTGCCCTGCGGCGGGGGCTTGTAGGCAACATCGTATTGATCGGACAGCGTAACTGTCAATGCCTTTGCCGCCATGCGCCCGGCATAATCATTATCCAGACGGAGAACGATTTTCTTGATGCCGGGATGGTCTTTGAGGTACTGCGTCAGCGCCATCGGCATGGAGCTTTCCCGCAGCTCTGCCCGCGGGCGGTAGACCCCGGCCAGCGATACCATGTGATCAGTCTGCCAGTCCATGCCCTCCTGCTTGAGGAGGGTGGCATAGGATAGCAGGTCGATGGCGCTTTCAAACAGGTGCAGAGTGTCGCTGTCCACCGCTGCGGGGATGCTGAAGGAAAAACGCTTGTCGCTGCCGCTGGCCTCGCCCTTGAAGTCTGTGCCGATGCCTCGCAGGTTGGCATAGCGAGGCTTGCCGTATTTGTCCTGCCCGACGAACACAACATTGTGGTACTTCTGGCTCTCATAGAGCCGTCCGGTGGCAAAGCAGAAATCCAGCAGATCGTCGTCGATGCCGCGTCCGGCCAGATAGTTCACCGCATGGGTCGCGCAGCGGCTTGCCTCCGGGAGACATAAAGACTTCACTTTGTTTTCCTTTGGCGCACAAGGAGCCAAAAGCGGCGGGATTGCACCCCGGCCTACTATGACCTCCACGGCCTCCATGAAGGGGATGCCCTTGACCTTAATGAGATAATCCAGGGCGGAGCGCCCGCCAATGCCACGGGAAAACCAATACCACTTACCGTTGGAGATTTTGAGACTGTCATGCTCACGGGTACAATAGGTGCTGCCGCCGAAGTGTACCAGCTCCTGCGGCTCATAGGTTTTGAGGTAGGTGTATAAGTCCATCTGCTTGGCCTTGGCCACTACCTCCGGTGGGATATATGGCATAAAAACAACCCCCTTTCCATAGTCATGGATTTGCCTCGGTGGGAGGCCAACTATGTAAAGGGAGCAACCATCAATTGTATTCAGAAAAGGAAAAGTCCGATTGATTTCCGTAGAAAACCAATCGGACTTTTCTCAAGACGCTATCTTTAGTTCACTCACACTGTTCATCTTGCGTGTCTGTCTCTGAAGTGTTTATTACAAAAACTTCTGCTAACCTATCGAAAATGGCATTCTCTAATTTGGTTTTCAGTATCCGAATATTGTCATAACGCTCGGCATTCTTTAGAAACCAATCAAGAATATCAGTTGCTCTTATTGTTTCTTGTTCATCTGGTTGTAATGTTGATAGTGTAGCTTCATACCAACTACTAATTATGCTCTTTTTCTGTTCAGTCGTCAGTTCCTTATACTCGATGCAACAGCCAATTCTGGAAAACATTGCGGGGCCCAATGCGTGCTTTATTTCTGACTCGCTACTAAAATTGCATGTGCATAGAAAGATTGCCTGTCCAAGATGCACTTCATAATTCGTATCAACATATGTTCCTTCATCAAACAGCTCATAAAAGGCATTATAGAAGGCGGGATTGACCTTATCAAATTCGTCAATGAGTATTACATTAGATTCTCTTGCCAGCATATCTCTTGCAAAGCTACCTTTTGAGTGCTCTGCACCAAAAACATAATTGTAGGCTTCATTGGTTTGCATCATGGAAAACTGTATTCTAAGCAATTCACCACCCATAGTTCTGCTGATGCTTTTTGCACTTTCTGTTTTCCCCACTCCGGATGGCCCATACAACATTAAAACAACTGGCTTTGTTTTGGATTCCGTAGTCAATCTGTAGATACCACTGATGAGTTGCTTTTTGCATAATTCTTGACCTTGAATGTCGTTCTCAAGAGAGGAATACATGCTCTTCAATGTATCACGAGATATTTTCAAATACTCTGATGACCGGTATTCGATATCCTCCCCATATGCCGAAAACAGAGAATCCTCTACTCGCCTAGGAGGATTATGTATATAAAGCGTGCCTATATCATGATTAAGGGTAACGACATTCACAAAGTTTGACAGGACATGTTCCAAAACAGAGCCATAATCATCTGCGCGAACAATACAATTATCAACTTTAATTGTCCTATTTAAAGCAGATTCTCTTACTCCAGACTCGTTGGGACGTATTCTGGCATTGTAATGCTGTATAAGTTCCATAAAAGGAATTGTGTTTTCATCCGGAGAAATCTCCTCCGCAATCATTGATTCAAAATCTCTTTTTGAACCATTAAAAATAATAATGTGATCAGTCATCCGCTTCCACCCCTGCGAGAAGAACATCGAAAACATCCAAAACCTGTGAAGCGGTTGCTTCTTCTTCGTTTGAAGATTCTCCTTCGTATGAAGGATTATCTTTTGGCAGAATGGAAACATCCATTCCGAGTTCTTTATTAACATTGAGCATCTCTGCCGTGGTTTTTCCAACTTTGATTGCATAAATGCTCAAGTTCATCTTTAGCAAGTCGCTTATCGTATAGCCATTTCTGAAGGAATTGATATTAAACCTCAGCACAACACGGCTTTTGCCTTTTGTGCCAATGAATTCGTAATATCCTTTTGCGTTTCTTAGTGCATTATCCAGTTTATCTATTGCTATACTAAACTCGCCAGCCGGGATAGCACTTCCTGTCTTTAACATACTAAGATATGGTGAAACCATAACCATATATGACAGGGAGTCTTTTTCTGCCGTAATTACGTAATCCTTAAACTTTTTAATTGTCCCCTTTGGTAATCTTGAAGTACGACGTTGTAAAGTTCCTTTGTCCTCCAGAATTGACAAAAAATCTGTTAGAATAGTGTTCTTTACAATATTTCTCACCATTTTGTTGCTATTAAAGGCCAGTCCCGCAGAGATCTCAGCAGATGCATTTGCCTCCCAACCCAGGAGAGCTTTAAACACACCGCCAATTCCGCCCTTAGCATTTGCTTGTACCTCTTGTTCTTCGGTTACCTCGCGTCCCTTAAGGAGTTCTTCTGTATTCTCCAATGAACCACCAGCTACTATTTGCACATAATCAGTAACCGAGTCCTCATCGAAATACACAACCTTACAGATTTTATTTTCCATTTCTATCTCCTCTGTGATTATAATGAATATTAGTTATGCTTTAATATACCGCGACGCCCTCGCAGAACCGATCCGTTTGATCGAGCCGTCCTTTACCATGGCACCCAGCACAGCCTCCACCGTTGTGGGGCTCACATCCGGGAGGATCTGGCAGATCTCAACTTTGGAGAGTGGGGTCAAGCTGTTGAGGACAGTAGCTTCGATCCGGGCCTTTTTGGTGATCTTCTTCCCATGTACGACGGCAAAACGCTTGTCCAGCTCCTTGTAGCACATATAAAGCGTAGAGAGGAAGTTTTCAATGAAGGGGAAATAGGTGTTTTGATTTTCAGCCCAGCCGTCCGAGGACTGCTTCAGCGCCTCATAATAAAACGCCTTATACTTGTTGATCTGCTCTTCAAAGGATACATATTTTCCAGCGTCATAGCCATTTTTATAAAGCAGCAGCAGGGAAAGCAACCGCGACATTCTTCCGTTTCCGTCCCGGAAGGGATGAATGCAGAGGAAGTCCAGAATGACGCAGGGGATCAGCAGAAGCTGATTGATATTGGCGTCATCACGGGCGTCCATATAGGCGAGCTCCAACTGCTCCATGGCCTCGGCCGTCTCATCAGCAGGTGTGGGGCGGAAGCGCACTTTCCGGTTTCCGTTGGCGTCCACTTCCAAAATGACATTATCGTCTGTTTTGTACTGCCCGCCATACTCATAGCCGGCAATGGCCATCAGCATTTCATGCAGCCTCAAAATATCACGCTGCCGAAAGTCCATGTGAGCGTGATCGGTATGGATTGCGTTCAGTGCGTCCCTATATCCTGCGATCTCGGCTTCGTTGTGGTTTAAGGGCGCACTGTTCTGATTGACAATCGCCGCAATACGCTCATCACTCGTAACAATCCCCTCAATCGCATTGGAGCTTTTAATGGACTGGATTTTGGCGACGGCCTCCAATTCCGTAAACACCTTGGCATACTCTTCTTTTCGGACGCCAGCCATTGTTTTCAGCGAAGCGATGCTCGATGTTAGGTTTACAAGGTTTGCAGGCAGCAGCCCGTTATTAAGAAAAGAATAGTCAAATCTCCGCATATGATCTCCTCCAATCTGCACATTATTTTATCAGATAATATGCAGATTATCAAGGGAAAGAAGTCGATTATCTGCATATAGTTTAATTCAAATCATGCAGATAATCGGCTTCCTGCGTAAATATTGATCTGCTTACCTACCGCTCGATTCCGCGTGGCTTTGGCTTATCCGGTGTATCTTCCTCTGGGGCATCGTCGATCAGAGAGCGGTCTATCTGATCCATGTTCAGCAGGATGTTCAGTTCCTTCAGCCGCGCCTCTTTTTCTTTCAGCTCGTCCTCCTTGGCAAAGGGAGCTTTCATTTCCTCGCGGGCGTTTTCCATCTGCACCTGTGTTTCGGTCAGCTCTGCGCTGGCCGTTTTCAGTTTCCCGGCGATGCCTTCGATCACATTATCCATGCGGGTGATATTGCCGTACACGTCCGCGCCCAGCACTACCGTGTGCGTCATCGCGCCATTTAGGTGCATTTGGTACTCGTTCTTTGTGCCGTCATAGGCGATTGAAATGAAAAAGCCCCGGTACTCACCGATCATCTCGGCAGTCCCGGAGCCTGTCATGGTGGTGCAGACATCTATGATGGCTTTGCCAGCGGCCTCCTTGTCCGCGATTTCTTTTCCCGTGAGTGTCAGCCCTACAAAGCCCTCCGCAGGCTTGGGGTGCAGCTCTGCCAGCTTTGTATCTTGCTCATAGCAGAAAATACGCTGCTTTAGGTCTTGGATCATCTGCGGGTACTTCCGCAGCACCATTTCTTCCAGCGCGTACTTCTGACTCAAATGGCTGGCTTTCAGCACGTTGAGCTTTGCCACTTCCATATCCAGATTACACTTCTCAATGATAAGCGGGTTGCCTGTGGCGAGCGCCTTGATCTCGGAGTAGGACAGCGCTGTTTCGTCAATATCGTCGGCCACGCGGACGGGAGATTTCGAGGTCATGATCTGCGCGATGAATTTCTGCTTGTTCTCTACAAGCTGGTAGAGGTAGGCGTCAAAGGTGTTCTCCGTCACATAGCGGTAAATATCCACCTCCGGGTTTTGGTTGCCCTGCCGGACGATGCGCCCCAGCCGCTGCGCGAGGTCTGACGGACGCCACGGACAGTCGAGGTCATGGAGTGCCACAAGCCGATCCTGCACATTCGTCCCCGCGCCCATCTTTTGGGTGCTGCCCAACAGCACACGCACTTGCCCGGCGCGTACCTTGGCGAACAGCTCCTTTTTCCGGGCTTCGGTGTTGGCGTCATGGATATAGGCAATCTCGTTTTCCGGGATGCCCATCGCCATGAGCTTCTTTTTCAGATCGTCATAGACATTGAAGCTGTCGTCATCCTTGGGGGTGGAGAGGTCGCAGAACACAAGCTGCGCCCCGCGCTGCTCTGTGGTCTGCTCCCATATCCGAAAGACGTTCCGGGCGCAGGTGGATACCTTTCCATTCGAGTCATCGGCGGCCAGCGGATTGATTAAGCGCATATCCAGCGCCAGCTTTCTGCCGTCGTTGGTGATGCGGAGCATATTGTCCACCTTGGGATCGAGGCCGCCTGCGCGTATCTTTTCAGCCCGTTCCGCAAGCCCAGCGACCATCTCCTGTTGGATTTCTGAGGGCTTGATAACCTCCGTATGAAAGTTTGCTTTGGGAACAGGCAGCTTCAGCATATCCGCCGTCTGTATATCCGCTGCCATCTTAAAGGTGGACATGAGTTCGGGCAGATTATAAAACTTGGCAAACCGGGTCTTGGCACGGTAGCCGCTGCCCTCCGGAGACAGCTCGATGGCGGTGATGGTTTCCCCAAAAGCCGCCGCCCAATCGTCAAAGTGCAGCATATCCATTTCCTCCAGCGTGTGGTACTGCAAATACCGCTGGATGGTGTAAAGCTCCACCATGGAATTGCTGATCGGGGTGCCGGTAGCAAAGATGACGCCTCTGCCGCCTGTGATCTCGTCCAGGTACTGCGTTTTCATAAAGAGGTCGCTGGACTTCTGCGCCTCGGTCTGCGCGATGCCGCCCACATTCCTCATCTTGGTCGCCAGAAAGAGATTTTTGAAATAATGGCTCTCGTCAATGAAGATGCGGTCAACGCCCAACTCCTCAAAGGTCACCAGGCTGTCCTTGCGGCTCTGATCGTTCAGCTTGGCAAGTCTCGTTTCCAGAGAGTGCTTCGTCCGTTCAAGCTGCTTGACCGTATAACGCTCGGCCTTGGCCCGCTTGGCCTCGTCGATACCGTCCATGATCTCGTCGATCTGCCGCTGGATGATGATTTGCTGTCGCTCGGCGGACATGGGAATTTTCTCAAACTGAGAGTGTCCGATAATAACGGCGTCATAGTCGCCGGTGGCGATCCTTGCACAGAATTTCTTGCGGTTTTGCGTTTCAAAATCCTTTTTGGTCGCCACAAGGATATTGGCAGAGGGATAGAGCTGGAGCCATTCAGCCGCCCATTGCTCGGTGATGTGGTTGGGGACAACGATCAGAGATTTGGTACACAGCCCCAGCCGCTTGCTCTCCATTGCCGCCGCCACCATCTCATAGGTCTTGCCGGCGCCCACCTCATGGGCAAGAAGAGTATTCCCGCCGTACATGATGTGCGCAATGGCGTCGATCTGGTGCTTTCGCAGGGTGATCTCCGGATTCATACCCGAAAAGCGGATATGGCTCCCGTCATACTGGCGGGGACGGATGGAATTAAAGGTTTCGTTGTAAATGCGGCACAGGCGCTCACGGCGGTCAATATCTTTCCATACCCATTCGACGAATTTCGCCTTTATCAGCTCCTGCCGGTCTTGGGCGATGGCCGTTTCCTTTTTGTTGAGAACGGGTTTTTTATTCCCATGCTCATCGTACACATAGTCAAAGATACGGACATCCTTTTGGTTTAGGGTCTGCTCCAGAATGTGATAGGCGTTGATGCGCTTGGTGCCGTAGGTGGTGATGGTCTTGATGTTGCCGCTGTCGGCGTTCTTATTGGTGATGTTCCATTCGCCGGTGGCGGCGGAGCGGAGGATGTGAATTTTGTCCTGCCCATAATACCGCGTCCCGAACAGCTCATACATGAATTGCTCGTAGATCTCCGTGGGTATCCAGTTGACGCCGATGCGGATGCCGATCTCGCCTGCGGTGAGATCAACCGGCTGCACAGCCTCCAGCGCGGTGATGTTCGGCTGTATTTGCTCTTTCTTTTCAGCCGGTAATACCTCTACCATGGCCTTGGCCATGCGGAGCTTGCGGCGCACGTTCCCGGACAGGTACTCGTCCGCCGTCACAAAGGGATAGCGGGACAGGTCGGCATGGGCTGCGGGGATTTCCCCGGCAGTCTCGGCGCAGCGAACGTCCCGAAAGATCACGCCCGCGAGGTCTGCTTCCAGCTCCTCCTCGGTTTTGCCGGACAGCTCGGACATATACGCCATATCCACACGGGCTTTCTCGGAGATGGAAACGGCGAGGGCTTCGCTGGCGGTGTCCACGCTCGTCACCGGCACATGGGGACGAATGGTGCGCTTGGTGAACATATCCGCCTTGCGCTCAAAGTTTCCCTCCTCGTCCAGCACCTCCAAAGAGCATAGCAGACAATAGCTGGCGTCCTCACCAAAGGCGAGATTATTTCCCCGGCTGTTCAAGATGCCGTATTTCTTGGTGTACTGGTCATAGAGCCAGTTTAGCTTGGCCTGCTCCGCCTTTATATCCTCGTCCGGGTAGTCCTCGGTCTGAAGCTCAATGAGCCTGCGGACACTATCTCGTAGGGCGATCATACCCCGGATGCGGTTTTCGGCGGTGACGGACACCTCCACGGGGTACATCCGGGAGTTTTCGCGGTAATAAACCGTACCGTCTGAAATGGTATAGCTGAAATTCCGCACGGCGGGGTCGGCGGGTATAGAGCGATCTTCCTCCTCGTCCTCCAGTCCGTCCACCTCATAGGCGGTGATTTCGGCGTGAAGATTACTGATCGCGTCCCGGAGCTGCTCGGACAGGTCTGCGCCGTCCTCGGCTTTGCAGGCGCTGTCCATGCCAAAGCGGGTGCTTTCCATGACCATGTTGCCCAGCACCATATCCGGGTGCTGCACAAAGTAACTGTTCATGCGGATACCGTTTTCATCGGTATCCAAATGCACCCAATCCGGCTCAATATCCGTCATACGGTCACGCTTTTGCAGGAAGATGATGTCGCTGGTGACCTCCGTACCGGCGTTGCGCTTGAAGGCGTTGTCCGGGAGACGGATCGCGCCGATCAGATCGGCGCGCTGGGCAAGGTACTTTCTGACGGTGGAGTTTTCCTTGTCCATCGTTCCCTTGCTGGTGATAAAGGCCACAATGCCGCCCGGACGCACCTTGTCCAAGGTCTTGCCGAAAAAGTAGTCGTGGATCAGCCAATGGTATTTGTCATACTGCTTATCCAGCACCTTGAAATCCCCAAACGGCACGTTGCCCACGGCCACATCAAAGAAACTGTCTGGCATTTGCACCTTTTCAAAGCCCTGCACAGCGATCCTGCTGTTCTGATAGAGCTGCTGGGCGATGCGCCCGGAAATGCTGTCGATCTCCACGCCGTAGGCGCGGCTTTCGGCCATGCTGTCCGGCAGCATCCCGATAAAGTTACCGACGCCGCAGGCAGGCTCCAGAATGTTCCCGGCCTGGAAGCCCATCTGTGAGAGGGCGCTATACACGGCCTCGATAATAACAGGAGAGGTGTAAAAGGCCGTCAGCGTACTGGCTCTGGCGGCGGCGTACTCATCCTCGTCAAGCAGGGATTTCAGCTCTTCATAGTGGCTGCTGCGCTCGTCAAAGCAATCGGCCAGACCGCCCCAGCCCACATAGCGAGATAGTACGGCCTGTTCCTCCGGGGCGGCAAGCCGCCCCTCCGCTTCGATCTTTTTCAGAGTGCGGATCGCCTCAACATTGGCATTGTATTTCTCGGTGGGAGTGCCATAGCCCAGCGACCGGTCGGTGATGTGGAAGTTGTGTCTTTTTTCGGCGGGTATCTCCGGGTGCAGCACGGAAAACTCCACACGCTCCCGGCTCTGCTTCGGCGGTGCAAGGGTGACAGGCTGCTCCGCTGCGGGTGTTGGCGTCGGCACATTGACCGGCTGTAAGCTGCCCTCCTCAAAGGCAAACACATTCTTACCTGTCTGCTCAGACAGCTCTGCGGCAAGCATGGCCTGCCGGAGCATCTCGTCAACACGATCTGAAGGCGCGGCGGCTGGCTGTTCCTGCTCAGATGCTGGCTGGTCGATCTGGTGGCGAATGGCATCCACAAGCTGGGAAATCTCCGGGTTGTCCCAGCCTTTGGTGGTCAGATAGTCCTCGACCAGCGTATCCACACCATCCCTGCACTGGATAAAGTCCAGGCTGCCAGGGAGCGGCATCGTATTAAGGACACCGAGGGCTTTCAGCTTATCTTCCGGCAGTGCGGTATAGGCGGCAAAGGCTTCCTCGAAAGAACTATAAGTCTGCACCTCAAGCTGCCCAGCCACCTTCAAATCCGGGATCACATAGAAGTGCTGGATAAACGGAGAAGGCTCTTCTTCGGCGGCTTGTTCTGCCTCCGGCTCGGTTTCCAACGGCGCGGGCGCAATCTGTCTCGGCTCCCGTTTCTCTCCAAAGAGGCTATATGTTCCCTCCCGATAAGAGAGCATAGCGGCAAGAGCTTCCTGTCGGCTGGTAAAATACCGATCCTCCGGCTTTGTCCCATCGGCTACGGAAACCAGCATCTGATAGATTTCCTCCACCTTAGCCGGATCTGTGAGTTGGCCTTGGATCTCCTCGACATTTTTCCAGTAATCCGCGATGGGATTATGGCTGAACGGAATCGGCTGACTGTCCGGCAGATCGAAAAAAGCCCCTTGAATGATGATTGCAAGCTGACGCCGTTCATACTCCGGCATGGCAGCACGATCCTCGTCGGATAGAAAGCTGCCATAGTGGATCAAGGTCTCTATGCGTCTGGCCGCCTTCGTCCAGCTCCAGTCCAGTTTGGCATAAGGAGCTGTGATGTCGCCGTGACTGAAGGACAAGCCCTTGCTGCCATAGCTGGTATTATCGTTGCCACCATAGGAACCGCTGTCACCGTGATAGCTCTGTAAATACTTCGCCCGTTCCTTTATGTCGGGATGCTCCAGATAGTAGGAGTAAACGCCGAGTCTATAATGGGTGCTGCCGCTGCGCAGGAGCTTGTCGATTTCATCCATGGTAATAAACTGCCTGCGCTGTGGCTCATAGCTTTCGGCAGCGGTGAAGATTACCGGCTCTCGCTGCAAATCCGTCAGTCGTTGCAAGATTTCTCCCGGACGGTGAAAATGAAAACGCAGAATGTCCCGGTCCGATTCGTAAGCAGAAATAAAAGTGCTGACCTCATCTACAAGGGTTTGCAGGCTTTCGGGCTGCCTTAACAGCTTTTTGATTTCCGCTGTGTTTTCCGGGAAGCCGCCGTGTGACATGTAGATGCCGTTGATGGTAGGCAGTAATGCCTGCTCTCGCGCTCCATCGTCAAAATCCTGCCGGAGATACCAAAGGCTTCCCGCAATCTGCTGATACTCATAATCCTGCACACGGTCAAGCTCGGCCTGCGGCATATACCGCCCGAGATCCAGAAGCTCCCGGATGCGTTTTGCGGCGTCCGTCCAGGAGATCAGCATAGCCGTCCCGCCCTGGGCGCTGTCCCCGGAGGACAGGCGAATACCCTCGGTGTTGTACCAAATGGCGTATTGCCGGTCATTCAGATAGAAGCCCGCGCCGTTGGTGCCGTAGTGCCGCATAAGGAAACGGGCGTTTTCCTCCAGCGGCTTGTCTTTCATAAAGTAGGCGCAGACGATCAGACGGCTGTTGCGGTCATTGGCCCCGATGCACAGCGCCTCGTCAATGACCTGTTGGGAATAGCGGATACCGTAAGATACCGGCTCGGCGGGTGCTGTGACCGGCTCTGCTGTGGGCATGGCCATATCAAAAAGGGACATCTGCTGGCTGTTCTGGGATTTCAGCCCTTTGATGTCCCTGTTGATATGGTATTCACCGCGCTCAATGACCTGCGCGGTCAGCTCCGCCACAAGATGCCACGAAAAGACGCTCTCGCTGGTGCGGGAGAGATACGCACCCTCCCACATAAGCAGGCCGTCCTCCTGCGGCTTGTAGCCCACACGGGTGCGGTCGCTGCCTACAAGAAGCTCCGTATAGCGGTCTTGATAGGCGGATTTCAGATACTCCGCGCGCTCGGTCACATCGGGATGGGCGGCAAAGTACATTTCGATCTGCTGTTTCTTATAGATCAGATCGTCCTCCGGGTTAGAGAGGATGGCATTAATCAGCCGCTCATTCAAAAACGCAGGAAGCACATCGCCTCCTGCGTTCTCACGCTGTTCTCCTGCAATCTGCGTCGCGGCCAGATCATCAGAAGTTAGTTGTAAATCAGCTCCGTCAGCACCGTTTCCTCCGCCGTCTGCCGAATGTTGTTCATCAGCCCTACCCATTTCATCTGATCGGTGTCTTTCAGTTCCTCCGTCACGCCCTCGGCTCTCGCCATCTGCGCTGTGATCTGCTCCATCCGGGATCTCGCCGTTTGCTCGATCTCCAGCAGATGCTCCGTCAGCTTCCCGCTGGTCAGAAGGTTGGTGTAGGTCACTCTGCGGTGCTGGCGCAGATACCGGCGTCGCATAAGGCCGTATTTCCCAAGGGTCACTTCCGGCTCCTGCGGGGGCAGCAGGTTGGGCAAACGGTACTCGCCCTGCATCGTGTATGTCAGCTCGTTCATGTTCGTCGCTCCTTTCTGTCTCGTTGTTTCTTCCAATGACAGGATACTCGTCTTTGGGGACATCCGCAAATGTGCGATTTTTGTTTTCCGGCTGGCGCCCTATGGCTGTGACAGTGCGGGAGATCTCCGTGAGGCACATCTGCGCGATGTCCCCGGTAGCCACGCCCAGCGCATTGAGGGTCTGCGGCGTGTTGAAGTCCACAACACCCCGGAAGTCATCGTCCGTGAAGTAGTCGGACGGGTCAATGCCGCAGCGCATGAGGAGCATATACGCCACGCTGTTTTGCAGAGCGTTCCGATACTGTACCTCGATATTCAGATCGTCCAGTTCCTCCAAAAAACTGTTTTCTTTATAGTAATGCAGCTCCTGAAGGTAGTCCTGCATATTGTCCTCCACGGCATTTTTTGCCGCAGAGATCAGCGCAGCCGCAAGGGAGTATTTGTTTTCCAGCTCACCGAAACTGTTTTCCAGAGCCTCCGTGACCTCTTGCTCATATTCCCGGCGCATTGTCCAGATGGGAACTCGGCGGGAGAAGCGTCCGGGGTGGGTATCGGATACATCAAAATAGTATTTCAGCCGTGCGCGGCCTGTGGTGTCGCCGTCAAACACGGCAATGCCCGTCGCGCCTCGGTTGACCCAGCGCCCAAACTGGCGATTCCATTTGTCGATCTCCAGAACGGCGGTGGCGTCCGGGCGCTGGGCATAGAGTAAAAGCTGCTCATCAAAGGAGAGCCGGAAGTTGCGGCAGGCCGTAGTCAGAAAACGCTGCCACTCCTGCGGCTCCGCCACATTCTTTTGGGTGCGCTTGTATAGCTCCGTGATAAGCTCATATCTCGTCGCCATCGGCGTTACCTCCTATCTTTTGGTTTTACCGTGCGTCGCCTCTGTCTTTTTGCTTGGGCTTGATGGCTCTGCCCTCGGCGTCATAGTTTTTTGGGTCGGCGGCAGGCGTGTCCCAGCCAAAAATGGAACCCGCAGACATGGCCGCTTCCTGTTGCTTGCTGACGCCCAGCTTGCCATTGAGAAGATCGGCGACCCTCCGGGCGCTCTCCGGGGTGCAGCCATCATCCGTGATCAAATACCCGTCCTTTCCGCGCTGCAATGCGATGACGCTGCCGGAAGATTGCAGCACGGAGAAGCACTGCTCTGGGAGAGAGGAACGGATAGGAATGACGGTGGCTCCCGTCATTTTCATTCTTTCGGCAAATTCACAGATATGATAGAGATTTTCGCCGATCTCCACATGGTAGTCGTCGATATACCGGCATACATAATCGCGGGCTGCCTGCCCTTCGCGCATCATGCGGATGCCGTCGCCGTCGTCAATGCGAAATTTCTCCTTGTAGTCCGGGGTGATGAAGCGGATGCCCCGCGCGGCATGGGTCATGTGCCGATCCAGCCAATCCCGCTTGAAGCAGTAGCAGTACAGGTTATACTCGCCCTTGTTGGGGTTGAGCCGGAGCATGAAGGTATAGGATGGGGTATCCGCCCGGAAGCCAAATTCCCGATCATTTCCATAATTGCTTTCCGGATGGCTGAAGCAGAACTTGGCCAGGCTGCGGCGACTCTTTAAGATGCTGCCATACTGATCGTCAAAACGCAGGGCATTGATAACATCATCGAATTCGTCTTTGAAATCCTGCGTTTTCAGATCGTCCCGGTGACCTGTCCATGAGGAAAGGAAGGCCTCTCCGTCGCCGTCCAGATCGCCGCGAAGATGCCCGATGCATCCGGCCTGTCCCTCAATCTGAGTGCTCTGGGAATAGCTGTACATCCGCTCCTGCGGCGTCATAGGTCTGATAGTAAGCTCCATTATCGTTCACGCTCCTTTTTGGATTTATTGTGTTTGCTCTGTAGCGCCGGCAAGAGATGCCGCTTGCGGAATGCCCAGTATTCCGGATGATTTCTCTGAACACTTGCGTCGATCACGCTTTCATATTTGCCCGGAGGGTAATGCTCGTTGACAGGGACCTGGTACAGCTTCCTGTCCATCAGCTCCCGTATGACAACCTGCGCGTCACAGTCTTCCTCAAAGCAGAGATAGCTGCCGTCGGTAAAGCCGCATTTTATAGCGGCGCCGGAAAGAACATTGCCTGCAACAATTTGATGCACCATAATGCCGCCATGGCTTTCCGTACCGACGGAGTAAATGCCGTCGCAAAGCGTGTGGCAGCTCTGAACTTTCCCCCAGGGGGAGTAGCCTGGCTCCATCACTTTCTTCGCATCCAGCACGTCCTGAATCTCTGCGGCCCTTTCTGACGCGCGCTCCACCAGATCATTCTGGGCACTGAACAGATTGCTGTGGTAATGCCCCCAGTAATAGTTGCCATCGGAACATCTCCAGGTGACAAAATCGTTGGGAATATGCTGGCTGACGCCAAGGACAAATTCGGTATCTCCTACATGAACCGAGTCCGTGATGATATACCCGGCATTCGTTCTTTGGCTCATATCAGCGTGCCTCCTTCTCCATCTCCCGCAGCAGGGCAGCCACGGCTTTCCCCTTGCGGACGGTGTTCTTTTCGGACAGCACCTTGTTCTGCACGCAGAGGACGGCGCGGATATTCGGCACCGTGATCCCCGATATCTCCACCATTTCCTCCGGCGAAACCGTGAGGATCTGGATCGGGGAATACCCGGCCTCCTCAAAGATGCGGAACAGACGTTTTTCAAAGCGTTCTCGCTTCATATTTGCATACACTCCTTTCTCGGTATGTAAAAGGGCGGCCTTTCAGCCGCCCCAGGGTCTTACTTGCGCTTGCTCGCCCGGATGTGCAGGAACACCAGGCCGCCGAGAATAAACACAGCCAGCGCAATGGAAATGATCGTTTTCGGTTCCATTACTTTTTCTCCTTCCGTTTTTTCTTACATGCAAAGAAGCTGCAGACAGCAGCCCCGGCAAAGCCCACGCCCGTCAGCGAATACCAAAGGACGGGATTGCGGTCATCGCCGGTCTTGGGCGTGTCGCGCAGCTCGTTGTGCATTTCGATTTTGACCTCCGCGTCGGTGCTGATCGTGACGATCTTATCCACGGGCAGCACATAGGCGGCGGAGGCGTTGTCGGACACCTCGGACACGCGGTAATCACCGCGGCGAAGCCCCTCAATGAAGATTTCGCCCCGCTTGTCCGTGGTGAACACCTTTTCATAGCCATTCGGCCCGGAGACACGGAAAGAAAAGCCCTCGATCTTGTTGTCCGAGGATGTCTTGAAGATTTTGAGAGCGCCGGTCTGCGGGTCGTTGATAAAGCAGCCTTTCCCGGCCTCGTTCTCCACGATCACGGTCTTGCCATGCTCCACGATCTCAAAGTAGTAGGCGTTTTCGTCCAGAACAAAGCCTGCCGGTGCTTTTGTCTCGCGCGTGAAGTAGCCGCCATAGGTGAGATCGCCCTGCTCATAGACACCGACGCTCACTTCCGGCAGCGTTCCGAGCTTTTCATCGTCCTTATCCAGCTCCTTGTTGCCGTTGCTGTCGCGGTAGAGTTCAAACACAGCCCCGGTCAGCTTGTTTTCGGGGTAGTCCCGATCCACCTTGGTAAGCTGCACCGTGCCTCGGATCAGCGTGTTTTCCAGCTCCAGTTCGATCACAGCGCCGTCCTTATCCACGTTGACCTCAAAGGTCTTGTCGGAGAGGACGTAGCCGGTGGGCGCGGAGATCTCATGCACGATCCACTTGCCATAGGGGACTTTGGCAAAAGAAAAGCCGCCGTCCTCGGCGGAGGTGGCGGTCAAAATGGCGGTGTCGGTGGTAAACTCCGTTGTTTCGGGTTTGAACAAGCCGATGACCGCCCCTGCCAGCGGTGCGCCTGCATCGTCCTTTTTCAGCCCGTGGACTTCACCGTACATCAGCCGGTTTTCCATGCGCTTGCCCTCGTTGACCTTGATCTCCACAAGGGCGGTGTCCTGTCCGGCGTAATCGAAGGTGATGGGATACTTGGTGTCGGGCAGGATATAGTGTTCATCCGTGGACAGCTCTTTCAGATAGTAGCTGCCCAGCGGCAGGTCGGTCTTGATGGCGGCATAACCGTTGCTGTCAACGGAAACGATCTCCATGATGCCGTCCACGGGGATGGTGCTGCCATCGGCGGCGGTCAACTCCTGCGCGGCATAGAGGCCAAAGGTGACGGCGCTGATCTCGCCGCTCATGCCGATGCCAAACTGCTCGTCGGCAATCAGCACCTTGTTCAGCGTGACGGCGGCTTTCTGGCGCTCGTTGTTAAAGTTGGCGGCTGTCTCGGTGATCTCCACCTCCTGCCCGTCATAGATAAGTTCCACGGCTCGGACTTCGGTATTCAGCACCATGCCGTAGGGCGCTGTGACCTCGGTGATCTCATATTTGCCCAGGTACAGCGGCTGGCTGACAGCTTCGCCGTCCTCGCCGGTGGTGATGGTATCCACCACGTCCCCGGCAGAATAGCGTAGGGTGCCGTCCAGCGTGACCACATCTTCGGCAGCGCGGATCTCATAGACTGCGCCGGGCAGGCCGCGTACCTCGTAGATTGGCTGGAAAAACCCCTTGGCGGTCACGGTGGCGAACACCTCGCCGCTCTTGCTGATCTTGATGATGCCTTTCTGCGCAGTGTTCTCCTTGGTGACTTCCACGACGGTGACTGTGTTTTCCTCAGTGGCGTCATCGGCGGTCACATCGAAATACACGGGGTCGCTGCTCAACACATAGCCATAGGGCGCGGATACCTCTACCAGCGAATAGCCCGTGCCGTGCTCCAGCTTTTCGGGCGTAATGAGATAGCCCTGGTCGTTGGTGTAGAAGGTGTCAATGGTCGTAACTTCGGGATAGGTGAAGGTCTGCGTAATGAGCGATCCGTCCGGGCGGTAAAGCTGGAAGCCTGCACCCGCATACGGGATGGGCTTGCCCGTCTCGGCGTCCACCTTGATGACCTTGATATAACTCTGGAACACGGCGTTATTGATGAGATAGCGGTAGGTGTGGCTATTTTCCGCAATATACACATCAAAGGCGGGCATCAGCTCCCGGCCATCCCAGCCGGATACCTGCTCCACGGTATAGATGCCATAGGGTAGGTCTTTACTCTGTGCAAAGCCGTTCTCGTCACAGGTGAGGAAGTCTTTCTCGCTCTCTTTGGCAGAGCCGTAATCCCCGGCAGCTTTCAGATAGATGGCAAAGGTTGCGCCTACCTCCGGCGTTTCGATCTGCGTCTCGCCGTCGTCGCAATGCTTGATGATGGCGATGTTGCCCTTGATGATCTGCTCGGTCACGTCCAGAGAAACAGAGTTGTATTCCACGGCGAAGTTCCCGGCCTCCACTCCGACATGATGGATTGTGGTGTCCAGCAGATAGCCTTCGGACGGGGTGATCTCCCGGATCGACCAGTCATCGCCGCACACATAGTAGTCCGTCACAAATTGGCCTTTTCCATCGGTGGTGTAGGTGTCGATCAGCGTATCGCCCTGGTACACACCGTAGACAGCCCCGGCCAGCGTCGCGTCGCCCTGCGCCGTGCCATTGCTGCTGTCGCTCTTGGTTACAGTAGCGTTCCACTTCTTCAGAATATTGGAAAAGCTCTTTTCGGTGACCTTGTTCCATTCGATGGCGGCTTTCTGGCTGGCAGGGACAACATATTTTATCGAAACGTCCACTTCCTCCAGCGTGTAGCCGGAGCCGATCAGTACGTCCTTGAAATACGCCTTGCCCGTGCTGTCCGTGACGGCGTATTCGTCCACGGCCAGCCCGGAGAGGGATGTTCCGTACAGATGGAATTTGATGCCCTCCACCAGCCCGTCCTCGGAAGTCTTGGTCACGGTCAGATCGCCGCGCTTGAGGACATTGATAAAGGTCACAGTGGTTGTGCGGCCTCCGATCACGGTCACGCGCTGCACATCCTGTGGCAGATAGCGGTCAATGCTCTGCTCGGTGACGGTGTAGACGCCGGGGATCAGGCCGTCCACAAAGATGGTGCCATCTTCGGCGGTGGTGACAGTGCGCTCCATCTTCTCGCCGGAGATGGTGAAGCGGATACCGGCCACCACGCCGTCCTCCGAAGTCTTTTTAAGATCAAGGTTGCCGGTGGGCGTCTCCACATTCAGATAGGCGTACACGGGATCAGCGTTCTCCACGCCGGTCACAACATCCTGCAGGTTGGGATCACCATAGGCGATCAGTTTGGCGCTGGAGCTGACGGTGGGAATGTTGTTTCGGCTGGCTGTGATCGTCACCGTGCCGTCGAAGGGATCATCGGCAGAAAGGGTCAGCGTGTTCCCGGACTTGGAAACGGATACCTTGCTGTTGGAGCTGGAGAAATTAAACTCGGCCAGAACTCCGTTCGTATCCGTGAAGGTAAGGCTGTATTTTCCGTCCTTATACTCCAGATCCTGCGAGGCTACGTCGGCAGAGCCTGACATAAAGCTGGGAATGACGCTGTGCCGCTGCATCCAGGCCACGATCTGATTGTAGTCGGCCAGTACGCCGGTGTTAGGCTGATTGCTGCCAAACTGAATGTCATAGATGGCGGTGCTGACCTGTTTATACGGCGGGGTGGATTCGCGGCAGCCGGTAACAAACTCCCACACAAGCTCGGCGGTGGCCACCCATTTCTCATCGTCGCTCCCGCTGAGGTTGCTCCAGTTGCCCTGATAACCGTACAGAAGCGCAAGGCCGATTGCCTTTTTCTGACCGGCTGAAAGAGCATCCCAGGCAGCGGAGGAGCTGCGGTACAGCGTGTCGTTCACCAGAAGATGGCGGCCCGGCTGGATACAGTAGGCGGTTTCTCCATCCACAAACATCCTGGGCTTGGGATGGCCCGTGCCTCCGGCCAGATACCCGTCCACATCGGTTTCTCCGTTGTAAAGAATCATGTTGCCGTTGGAGTCGTAGCAGTAGTCGAATGTGATGTTCCCGGCTTCCCCGGCAGCAAAGGCGGTGGTTCCCGGAATAAAGGAAAATGCTGTGATCGCCGCCAGGACAAAAGCGGCGATCCGTTTGAAGATTTTGCTTTTCATCTTTGACCTCCTGTTGGTTTGCTGACTGAAATAATCAGCCGCAGAAATGAAAAAAGCTCCTGCCTGTTTCGGTAGGAGCAGGGGGAACAGTCTCTTTTTTCGGTTGGTACAGTTGGTTTGAGGGGGTGAGGTGTGGAGAGGGGGAGCAGCCGATTCCCCCGGCACAGTATATGGGCACACTACCCCCTTGGCGGCTACCTTTCCAAGCTGCGCTGGCGTTTGTAATACATGTCCAGCGCCTTAACGATGGTATCCTCGATCTTCTGCGCGGGCGTCCCCGTGGGAAAATACTTGCTGATACGCTCTCTCGGCATACGAAACTGCTCCTTTTGGTTGGGCTTTTCCTCCTGCATGATGGACAAGATGACCTCCTCGGTCAGCTTGCCGTTCTCGGAGAATTGGCGCATTTTGATGGTTTGGGCGTGTGACGGTGTGCAGTCCTCCAGCTCCATCATTTCATGGAGCGTGGTCTGCTCGTTTTCGGGCAGGTAGGACAGCTCCACGGCGGGACGCATGGCGATCTTGCCCTCGTCCACCATGTCCAACAGCGGCGGGATAAGGTTAGTCAGACGGATATAGCGGCGCACTTGGTCTTGACTTTCACCCACAGCTTTTCCGAGTTCCGCGCGTGAGGTAGACTTCTGTGCCACTGGCACAGAAGTTAAATCTGTGCGTTGCCCCTGTCGCTTCATGGCTTCCAGTCTCATCTTATAGGCAAAGGCTTTCTCCGAGGGGAGGATTTTTTCGCGCTGCAAGTTGCTGTCCACCATGATAATGATCGCTTCATCATCGGTCAGATCGCGTACAAGGCAGGGCATGGTAGGCTTTTGCGCCAGCTCGCTGGCCATCTTGCGCCGGTGGCCTGCCACCATTTCATAGCCGCCGCTCTCCTTGGGACGCACCATGCCGGGGACAAGAACACCATACTGTCGGATACTGTCGGCCATTTCCATCATGGCCTCGTCCATTTTCACCTTAAATGGATGATTGGGAAAGTCACTGATCTCGGAAAGCGGAATGTCTACAACCGTTTCCCGCTTGGCGGCATCCCGTTCCTCTTGCGTAGTAAAAAGCTCATCTACCGAGGTCAGCAGACTTGCTACGCTGCTTTTCCCCAAAGCCCGTCACCTCCTTTACCAGCTCGCGGTAGGCGTCCGCCGCCCGCCCCTTGGGGTCGTGCCGGAAGATGCTTTTACCTGCGGTGCTGACTTCCGCCAGTCGCACCGTCGCGGGGATCACGGCCTCCATGACGGGCAGGCGCTTTCCATAGTTCTCTTTAACGGACTTCACAATGTCCTTGCGGAAATTTGTCTCATTCGCCATTGTGAGAAACATGCCGCCGATCTTCAGCTTGGGATTGATCTGCCGCTTGATGCTCTGTACCGTGCCAATCAGTTCCGCCATGTCCTCGGCGGCCAGATAGTCCGCCTGCACGGGAATGAGAACGTAGTCCGACGCGGACAGGGCATTGATGACCAGCATACCGAGAGACGGGCGGCAATCCAGCAGCACATAGTCATAGTCCTTTTTTACGCCGTCCAGATACCGTTTCAAGACCGTCTCGCGGCTCATGGTGTTTACCAGCCCGATCTCTACCCCGGAAAGGGTACGGTTTGCCGGAATGAAGTCAAAGCCCTCGTCGTGGTGCATGATCTCCGGGTGTTCCGTGCTGTCCCGGCCCGCCACAATGTCGTTCATAGCATTGCTGAGGGTCAAGGGCAGCTCATGGGGCTTGCGCTCGCCCAGCATCTTTGTGAGGTCGCCCTGCGGGTCAACATCCAGAAGCAAGACCTTGTTCCCGTCCTGTGCCAGCCCTGCGCCGATGCAGTACACGCTGGTGCTTTTGCCGACGCCGCCCTTTTGGTTGGCGACGGCAATCACCTTTGTTTTCGCCATATTAGTTTCCTCCTTTACACAGATTTAGCCGCCCACGGCGATGGTGGGCGGCTATGTACGGGCATGAAAAAAGCCGCCTACTCTGTAAGCGGAGTAGACGGCTTAAAATGAATTATATGTTGATTGAGTGTTGTTGAATAATAAGTTGTTGTTATTTACTAAGGACAACCTCAATGAAATCAGTAGTTACAGGCAAAGGTGCTCCATCTTGCTTTTTCTTCTCAAGTAAGATTAAATGCTTATACTCACTTTGTTGGATTGCCGTATAGATTGTTTGGATAGAGTTGTAACCTTTACCAAGATACTCATTAATCGCATCAATAAGGCTATCAATATAAAAATGCAGATTTTGCACTATTATCTCAATATACGGGAAATGACTTCCATCATGAACTATCATGTTCCGATTTCTGTATATTCTCATAATTTGCCAATTCAATCGCTCTCTATGCGAGTCAAGAAATCTTTTTATCTTTTTTCGATCTGAAAAGATATTTGAATACTGCTCAACTCTGAATTGAAGCAAAGGATAAGATTTTAGTCCTGCTAAAAGATTATTCTTGTTGGCAGAAAAAGTCGGAAGGATAAGGAGGGCAGTAAGCTTCTCGCACTCATTACTCCCGAGTGTTATTTGCTCAATTTCCTGTGTATATAGGGCGGGAGCACAGCGTTTCAAATCGTCAATTAACTGTGTAATTAAGGAAGCAATATATTGTGAATTTAAGACAGAGGTGAAGACATTGCATATCTGGTTTATTTTGCTATAGCTATTTTTTTGCTGGGTCTGTATTAGTATTTCAACAATAGTCCAGAGATTTAATAGTTGATTACCTATATCAGAGTCGTTAACGGCTGATGAATGAAGTTCAATAACACTCACTAGCTTCCTGGGCATAGCAGAAAAGTTTTCTACCATTGCTGCAACTTTCTGATTGTTTTCAGATGTTCCCAGGTTAACGCCTCGTTTTAACGGGCTTATAGACTCCTGCAATTCAAAAGCAGTATTTGTGCCTACATCAAATACAATAGCCTTATAAGCATGAAAAGTCTTACTTTTGTGATTATTGTATTGGAGTAATGAAACATAAAAACTAACTAGGTTGGTTGCACTGTCTCGTGCATCTGGCGGATCCATAGCACGTATGGGTAATTTCATTTCCCATTTATAATCTCTCGTAAAGTGCCCATCTGCATCACTCACAGTAACATTTTGGAAGTTATCTAAGTGCGTTTTAAGTTGCTTCTCTTTGAGCGGCAAGATGACAGTATAGTCTTTTTCTTGAAAATCAAAGCTTTTCCAAAACTGTTCAAGTGCAGCAGAGATGTCCGTAACTGACTTGTTCTCATTGTAGAATAAGCCATTAACAACATAATAAATATATTCCTGACTATAGGAGAAGTTAATTAATTCTGTTAATAAGATTTTTGACAGCTTGTATAGTTTTGATTCTTCTTCATAATCAAAGGGCTTCTTTGTTATTGAATTTTCAATAGCCTCTTTTAGTTTTATGTAGTATTTGTCTCCTATTTCCATATCATTAAGGAGATAAGAGATAACTTTCCTTATGCAAGGAAGAGAAGCATCCGAACTTGGATCTTTAAAAATTGTAGCACAATCACGCTGGAATTCTCCACTACTGCTTTTTTGATAAAATAATGATTTAAAATCCGCTCCATATAAGGAAATAGCGATTGGATCTTTAGCATAACAATCTTCCAACTCTTCCAATAGCGGTTTTAGATTTCCTTTATCAACTACACCCGAAAGAATTTTTTTAATTGTACTCTCTATTTCGACACATAAAAAGCGGAAATTTAAAGCAGGTACTTTAAGAGAGTCATGTCCATAATGAAATAACATTTCTTCTAGGCTCTGAGCAAAGAATAGAAGTCCTTTCATGTCTTCTGACGGATCCCAATGTGTGAAATCAAAGGCTTTCATTTCCATTCTCCTTTTACTCTAATTTTTTAGTCTGCACTAGAATAAACCTAAATAGTTAGGGACTACAGAACTATGATACAATCTTTTAGTTCGATTTGGGGAAATGATGAAATGTAATTGAACTGACCTTGGGTAATTGTCAGATGTGAGATAGTAAAAATCTCGCTTTCTTCCTCCGCGTCTGCGTTTTCCTCGTCAACAAATACAGCGTTTTCTATTGATGCTTCATTTATTGTTGCGTTGTCTAAATTTGCTAAAAATAAATTAGCTTCACTAAAATGGCAGCCTTTTCCGAAAACACTGTGCTCCAAAATGGCTTCCTGCATATCAGCATAATCAAAAGATGCGTCGACAAAATGCGATTCACTAAAATCAGCGCCTTGAATAGAAGCATCTGTAAAATCGACCGCTTGTCCACTTTCTATATCTGTAAAGTCGGCTCCGGCCAAATTTGCGCCGCTAAAGTCTGCAGCGTTCACAAAACAACCGCTTAAATGACCGTCAGTAAGATTTGCATCAGAAAAAACTGCATGGGTTAAGTCAGCACCAGAAAGATGTACTTCTGACAATTCACCGTCTGTAAAATCTCCATCCGATAAGTTAAATCCATTAAGCGCAAGCGGTAGCAAGGATTGGTGTTGAGAGTTTATTGCAGTCATCCTTGAAACAGACGCAATAACATGATTGAATATATTTTTTTGCTTATCATCTGGCCTAGGAGGCTGGCAATCTAAATATTCGAAAAGCATAAGTACAGATTTTATCATAATAGGGATTCTATCTATGTAATGCACTGTGGTTGGATATTTCTTGGGCGGCGTGAAGAGGTTCCCGTCTATTACACAATTCAAAAAGTGCCTCTCAAGCGCTCTTTTCATTATAGAATTCTTTGGCGTGCTCTCTTCCATTTTAATTCTTTCATATAAGAAAAGGAATATATCTGTTGTCACAGGGGCATATCCAAAGCATTCAGCGAGCACTTCGCACAGTTCTTTTTCACTCATATGCTCCGAAGCAGAATTCAAAATTTCTAACATTTTTTCAGATGTAAAATACTCTGCAATCGTTTTGTGAGCAAACTCGACTGCATTGAGTCCGGTATTATCTTTGTTGTAATAAAATGTTAGAGCATATGTATCTTTTATTCTCTTTTTCTCTTCATCACTTAATGAGGATGCTGTTGTAGAACATTTTTGCATTGCCTCTGAAAGTGCTTTCTCAACCTCATCAGGCTCTAAAAACGGATCGGCCTGATCTATGTAATTTAAGCGTCCACTTCTAAACATGGAAAATGCAATCTCAATACATATCTGTCTGGCAAGATTCTGTGGTATTACCTCATGCATAGCGACATAAGGTGTTGCATCATAATTTCGCGCATCTGTAACTTCACAAAGTACCGCATCATATACAGAACAGATGCTTTTGTGATTGGATAGCAACTCTCCCCGAGCATTTGCCATATAGAATAGGATAGGAACTGCAAAAATAGCTTTTTTATCGCTATATTTCTCATCTTTCAAATGTGCATTGTTGCTTTCTATTGTGTCATGAAGGCTGGGATGAACAGTCAAGTATTTCTTAGACCAAAGATCGAGGTCGCTATTATCCCAGTTTTCTATATGAAGCGTAAGACAAAAGTTTTCTATTGCACTATCGATACGAAAGTATCCTGTACGAGAGGTAATAACTAACTGCAATCCAGTAACTACAGAAAGATTCTGTAATAGCATTTTCAGATATGTGTGAAAATCTGTTTTTTGATATAGTGCGCAAATCTCATCAAGGCCATCCAAAATAACGATTGAATTAACCAGATTACTTCTTTCAATCCCTATGTATTCCAGTAAACCTTGGATGGGGTCAACGCTATTGATTTGGCTTTTCAGCATATTACGCAGGCGGACGATATAATACGGGCGCGATTTTGCCATGCTAGGGAGTAGTGTTGAGAGATATGAAACAAAACTGCTCTTTCCACTTCCTGGCTTTCCCATAATCATAATTGCAAATATTCTATTCGCTATTACGGGGAACCTATCATCCTGCTGCCAAGTAAATTCTTCTCTCGCATTAAAGAAGGAATCTAACATTCTGGCAAAATCTACTCTCTTTTCTCCTTCAGGTGTGCCCACCTTATATTTTGCAGGGATGTAAACATCCTTCAACAGCGCTCTCGCTCCATCACCAATGGCAGATTCCAAAAATAGCGGTTCACGAAAAGCATCAAAATATTCCTTGCAATCGGATTTTATCTTGCTCTGAGGTAATATGCTTGCTCGCTCATTTCGATTTTGGTTAAGATAATTATACAACTCTTGATTAAACGAAAGATTCATGGAAAAACTGTCAAGCCAGTAATTAATTACATCTTCATCTGCTATTCCGGTTTCATCAGCTCCAGATGCACGAAACAAGATATTTATCAGGCTGCTCTGAAGATTGTTGCTAAATGATAAGAAGACATCGTCCTTTAACAGTTCTTCAATGGCTGAGTTGTTGTATTCCCATCCAAAATGTGTACAGGTATCGAAGTAAGCTTTTTCTAAGCATGACAATAATTGACCAGCTAATAATATACGGGCATCATTATAACGTGTTGTACTCCGAAATCTCTGGTAGCCATTTGAAAGAACTTGCTCAACGATATAACCTACAACTTGCTGGAAATATGGATTCTGGATAATACTGTAAAGATTCGGATTCATTATCTACCACCTGCTTCCCAAACATTAATATTGCCAAAGGCAAATGTTAAAAGCACATTTTACATTTATCATAATAACCCTTAATCATTCAAAATTCCAGATTTGCTATTAAAGTTTTTCTGATATTGTGCTTGCTTTTTGATCCTACAATTAAGCCGCTCACTCCAAAAAGAATAAGCGGCTTTCAGCGATATATAATTATCGATTCTCTATGTAGGCGATCTTGGCAATCAGTTCATCCACGCAATCGGTGTAGCGGCCTTGTGCGACCAGCCTGTTCTTCATGCGAATGAGGCTCCGCAGCAGCAGTCTGGTTTCTTCGGCGTTCAATGTGATGTAGTACCGTCGCTTTTTCATATCACTCGCTCCTTTCGCTTCCACCATACGACCGATTGATTTTCGGCTCAAGATTGCGTTTTTGTTTGCGCCCATATTCGTTTGTTCCGCTGAATATGTAACTCTGATTTCACGGCAATCCCTATGTAATTCCAACTTACGAGGTAATCCAGCAAGTAGATTTTGGGGACAAGATATTTCTGTTTGATGAAGAAATGCTGTAAATACCCTTTGTTGCACCATCGCTCTACAGAGGTTTTCCCGTATCCAGTGAAGGCAGATACTTGCTTGATGGTCATAACATCCGGCCAAAATGCCAGTTCCTTTTCATAAAACTGTCTCATCACAAGCAGATCATGCTCGGACAACACGCGCGGCTGCGGGATATGGGGCTGCTTGTAATAGCCCTCTGGCGGTTTGTAGAGTTCGGGGTGAATCTCCCGATCCTCTAGATAGCTTATCACGTCCGTCGTCTTGATTTTGAAGCGCCGGGTTTTCTTCCCGCTGTCCAGGCAGGGGACAAGGCCGCTCTCCAGAAGAAAGAGGCAAGTCTTTTTGCTGATATGACAAATGCGGTACATCTGATCTTTTGTCATGTAGATGGGGTACTGCTCTAATATGTATTGATATTCGGTTGTTGCGTTCATGTCATACACCTCTCATCTTTTTTTGCCAACAGCAGAAGATCGGTGTTTTTTCTCTCCAACGAGATCATTAGAATGCTGGAATTAGCTGTGAAACCAAGGCTTGCGTTCTCTCCTGCTTTCTCTCCTTTCTCCCCAAATTCTCTCCTTTTTCCGGTTTTGGAGGCCATTTTGAGGGCTGACGCGGTGAGTTCGAATTTTCCTTGACGCCATGCGGCTTTTCGAGTAAAACTGCCTTGAAATAAGCGGCTTTTTCTGCTCTCCGGAGCTTCCAATACGAGGCGCTTTTTTCGCCCAACTTCCGCTAAAGTCTGTTCGGGGTACAACACTCGAAATCAGGTGTACCAGCAATGGTACCGTGGGTTCGAATCCCACCCTGTCCGCCAAAACAGAAAACCGGCCATTTGGCCGGTTTTCTGTTTTGGAATGGGGATTCGAACCCGAGGGCGCTTAGCAAGGCGCCGGTGGCGCCTTGCAACCCGAGGTGGCCTCCGCCGCAGCGGAGGTCGAATCCCACCCTGTCCGCCAAAAGGAAAGAGCCCCGGGAGGGGCTCTTTCCTTTTGGAAAACCAAAGCGTGGGATTCGAAGGGCGCGGGAGTGAATGACGTGCCGGTGGCACGTCAGAGCCGCGCCCCGGCCCGCCCGCAGGCGGGGAATCCCACCCTGTCCGCCAAAGGGAAAGAGCCCCGGGAGGGGCTCTTTCCTTTTGGAAACCGCGGCGCGGGATCGAAGGGGCAGGAGCAAATGGCGATGGCGTATGCGTCAAAATCTGGCTGGGTCTGGCAATCTTTGCCGGTCTTCGGCAAAAATATTTCACAATTTTTAAAAAAATTAAAATAAAGGTCTTGCCATTTTCACCAAAAGGAATTAGAATAACGATGTCATTCATGTTTTGTTAATAATTTCAGCTTTACGCGAGGAGACGCCAATGACTGCTGCCGAGACTCTGGATCAGGTTTTACAGATGTATGGGCAGTATTACACCGTCAAGCGCGAAGACGTGTTTCCGCCCTTCGCGGCGGAGGCCGAGTGCGTGATCAACGACGAGCAGTCGGCGGTCTACCGCATGGTGAAGATCAGCTCGGTCATCTCCCGCGAGATCGTCTTTTTCGCCGTGGGGGAGCACCTGACGGCGGAGACGGCGCAGAGACTTGCCGATACTGCCTGGCAGGAGGGCGAGCGACGCGTCAAGCCCGGCCCCGATCACCGCAACACCGATATCGTGCTGGTGGTGCTGGCCGACCGGGTCGATCCCGAGGCGGCTCGTCTGCTGAAAAAAACAAAACACAGCAAAAACTACCAGTTCACCTTCCATGGCTGGAGCGTATTCCGTGTGATTGCCATAGAGACTCCTTCCGGCTCCATGACCTGTAACCAGATGGGCCAAAACCTGAAGAAGCTCTTTAGCAATATAAAATTTTAGAGGAGGAGATCTGTTTGGCTATCCTGATCATCCTTGCAGCTATCGCTGCGCTCGTCGTCGGCTATATCTTTTATGGCCGTTGGCTGGCAAACCAGTGGGGCGTTGACCCCAAACGCAAGACCCCCGCAGTTGAGCTCAATGACGGCGTCGACTTCGTCGCTGCCAAGCCCGCTGTCCTGATGGGTCACCACTTCTCGTCCATCGCGGGCGCCGGCCCCATCAACGGCCCCATCCAGGCGGCTGTTTTCGGCTGGGTTCCTGTGTTCCTGTGGTGCGTCATCGGCGGCATCTTCTTCGGCGGCCTGCATGACTACGGCTCCCTGTTCGCGTCCGTCCGCCACGGCGGCAAGTCCATCGGCGACGTTATCCGGGACTCCATGGGCAAGCGTGCTCATAAGCTGTTCCTGATCTTCGCGCTGCTGGTTCTCGTCCTGGTCGTCGCGTCCTTCGTGAACGTCGTCGCCGGCACCTTCATGTCCGAGAACGTCGGTATCACCACCGGCACCGTCACCGGCAACGAGACCACCGCTATGGTCTCCATGCTGTTCATCGTTCTGGCGATCGTCTACGGCCTGCTGACCAACAAGGCCGGCCTCAAGACCGGTCCCGCCACCGTGATCGGCATCGTCTGCATCCTGGCCTTCCTGTTCCTCGGCCTGGAGGTTGGTCTTGCTGCCTCCCGTACCTTCTGGATCGTCTTCATCGGCGCCTACATCGCGATTGCCTCTCTGGTGCCTGTGTGGATCCTGCTGCAGCCGCGTGACTACCTGTCCAGCTTCCTGCTCTACGGCATGATGGTCGTTGCCCTCATCGGCATCATCATCTCCGGCTTCGGCTCCCGCGTGCAGTTCGCTCTGCCCGCCTTCACCGGCTGGAAGACCGCCATCGGCCCCCTGTTCCCGGCTCTGTTCATCACCGTCGCCTGCGGCGCCTGCTCCGGCTTCCACAGCCTGGTCGCCTCCGGCACCACCTCCAAGCAGCTGGCCAATGAAGAGCATGCCAAGCCCATCGGCTACGGCGCGATGCTCATCGAGTCCGCTCTGGCTGTCATCTCCCTGATCGCTGTCGGCATGGTCGCCGGCAAGTACATCTCTGTCAACGACGCCGGCCTCTTTGCCTTCAAGGGCTCTCCCGCTGTTGCGTTTGCTGACGGCATTGCCACCATGTTTGCTCCCGAAGGCACCGGCACCTACGGCGTGATCTACGCCCTGCTGACCCTGGCTGTCTCCGTCTTCGCTCTGACCTCTCTGGACACCGCGACCCGTCTGAGCCGCTTCATGTTCAGCGAGCTGTTCCTGAAGGAAGGCGAGAAGTCCTGGAAGGACGCCTCCGGCTTCCGCAAGGTTCTCTGCCACCCCCTGACCGGCACGCTGGTCATGGTTATCATCGGCTGCGTCCTGGGCGGCATGCAGCTGAGCGCGATCTGGGCTCTGTTTGGCGCTGCCAACCAGCTGCTCGCCGGTCTTGCTCTGATGGCTGTCGCCACCTGGCTCGGCGAAGTCGGCAAGAACAACAAGATGTTCATCATCCCGATGATCTTCATGCTCTGCGCCACCCTGACCTCTCTGGTCATGAAGATCTTCTCCCTGCTCGGCGGCATTGCCGGCGCGGCCTGGGGCGTGTGGTTCCAGCTCATCTTCGCCATCGCGATGGTCATCCTTGCGATCATCCTCGTCATCGAGGGTATCCAGACCTTCTCCAAGCAGGCGAAGTCCAAGACCAAGGCCTGATTTCATCGGCTGAGGGAAAACTAAAAACACTCCGTTCTTCACCTCCCTTCGGGGAGGTGAAGTTTTTTTGCGCCTTGACTTTGCCCGCCCGATGGGTTTTAATGGTACTTGGAGAAATAGTTTCTTCCGCTTCCAGACAAAACAAGGAAAAGGGATGATCCGCCATGAAAGTTGTTCTGCAGAATCTGACCAAGAAGTTCCCCAACCGCAACAAGAAGGAGCCGGACGTCATCGCCGTCAACGATTTCAACTTTGAGATCCCCGACGGCCAGCTCATCGGCCTGCTCGGCCCCTCCGGCTGCGGCAAGAGCACCACGCTGAACCTGATCTCCGGCCTGGAGACCCCGACCAGCGGCCATATTTTCTTCGGCGAGGACGATGTGACCCGGCTGCCGCCCGAAAACCGCGGCGTGGGCCTGGTATTCCAGAACTACGCGCTCTATCCGCACCTGACCGTGCGGCAGAACATCCTCTTTCCCCTGCAAAATCTCAAGGGCGACAAAAAGCTGCCGAAAAACGTGATGCTCGAGAAGGCCGAGGAGGCCGCGCGGCTCGTGCAGATCGACAAGCTCCTCGACCGCAAGCCCAGCGAGCTCTCCGGCGGCCAGCAGCAGCGCGTCGCGATCGCCCGCGCGCTGGTGAAGATGCCGCGGGTGCTGCTGCTCGACGAGCCGCTGTCGAACCTCGACGCGCGGCTGCGCCTCCAGACCCGCGAGGAGATCCGCCGCATCCAGCGCGAGACCGGCATCACGACGATCTTCGTCACCCACGACCAGGAGGAGGCCATGAGCATTTCCGATCTGATCGTTGTGATGAAGGACGGCGTCGTGCATCAGATCGGCAAGCCCCAGGCGGTCTATGACCACCCGGCCAATCTCTTCGTCGCAAAATTCCTCGGCACGCCGCCCATCAACGTCTTCCGCGGCGAGGTCAAAAACGGCGCCCTCCGCCTCGGCGGCGACGAGGTGCTGCGCGTCAGGGGCGTGAAGGACCGCGCGGTGTACGCCGGCATCCGCCCCGAGGGCTTTGTGCTCGACGAAAACGGGCCGCTCCGCTGCGCTCTGCGCGCCGTTGAGGTCATGGGCCGCGACACCAGCGTCGTTTCGGCCCATCCCGCCGCCTGCAGCGACACAATCCGCTCCATCATCCCGGCCGAGAACCGGGTCGACGCCGCCGCGGACAGCGTGCGCTTTGCCGTCAAGCCCTTCAAGCTCCACCTCTTTGACGCCGAAACAGAGGAGAGCATCCCCTTTGAAGCCGAATAAGGCCGGAGGCTGCCATGGAACAAAATAACCGCAAGGCCTGGCTCTATCTGCTGCCGGCCATCGCCTTCCTGGGCGTGTTTATGGTCTATCCGCTCGTGGACGTGCTGGTGTATTCCTTTGAAGAGAAGTTCAACTTCGCCTCCCAGACCTATACCGGCGTGGGCTGGTACAACTACGCCCACGTTCTGCGCGACCCCTATTTCCTGCAGGCCGTGAAGAACACCTTCATCCTCGTCATCATCACGGTGCCGCTCTCCACCGGCCTCGCGCTGCTCATCTCCCTCGGCCTCAACTCCATCAAGCCCCTGCGCCAGGCCTACCAGACCGTGTTCTTCCTGCCCTATGTGACGAACACCCTGGCCGTCGGCCTCGTGTTTATGATCCTCTTCAAGAAAACCGCCTATTCCGACGGCATGATCAACCTGCTGATCGAGGCCTTCGGCGGCGAGGCGGTGGACTTCATCGACGGCCCCTACTGGGCCAAGATGCTGGTCATGTGCCTGTACACGGTCTGGGTCGTCATGCCCTTCAAGATCCTGATCCTCACGAGCGCGCTGGCCTCTGTCAACCAGGACTACTACAAGGCGGCCCGCGTGGACGGCACCTCACGCTTCCGCATCTTCACCCGCATCACCCTGCCGATGATCTCTCCGATGATCTTCTATCTCGTCATCACCGGCTTTATCGGCGCCTTTAAGGCCTATTCCGACGAGGTCGCCATCTTCGGCACCGATCTGAACGTGGCGGGCATGAACACCATCGTCGGCTATGTCTACGACATGCTCTACGGCAACAGCGGCGGCTACCCGTCCTATGCCTCGGCCGCGGCGCTGATCCTGTTCATCATTGTCTTTACCATCACGGTCATCAATCTGATGATCAGCAAAAAAGCGGTCTGAGGGGGTGGAACGCATGGATTATGAACGCATCGAACGCCGCGCCAAATCCGGCGAACGCGTCCGCAAAACCGTGACCTATGTGCTGCTGACGCTCTGGGCGCTGATCGTGCTCTTCCCGTTTTACTGGATGCTCCTCAGCTCCGTCAAGAGCTACAGCGCCTATAACGCCGAGCGCGTCCCCGCCTTCTTCACGCTCCAGCCCACGCTGGAAAACTATGCCACCGCCTTCACCGGCGTGCCGCTTGCCCGCTACTTCGGCAACACCCTCATCTTCACCCTCGCCACCACGGGGCTGATGCTCTGCGTCATTATCTTCGCGGCCTACGCCTTCGCGCGGCTGAAGTTCCGGGGGAAAAATGTGCTGTTCTCGCTCTTCCTCGCGCTGATGATGATCCCGAACGAGCTGGTCGTCATCACAAACTTCGTCACCATCACCAACTGGGATATGCGCAACACCTTCTGGGGCCTGATCCTGCCCTCGGTGACGAGCGTCTTTTACATCTACCTGCTCAAGGAGAACTTCGAGCAGATCCCGGACGAGCTGTACAAGGCCGCCAAGGTCGACGGTACCAGCGACCTCAAGTATCTGTTCAAGGTCATGCTGCCGATCTGCCGCCCGACGGTCATCACCGTGGTGATCCTCAAGGTCATCGAGTGCTGGAACTCCTATGTCTGGCCGCGTCTCATCACCGACGACGCGGCGTACTTCCTCGTCTCCAACGGCATCCAGGAGCTGCGCGAGAACGGCTTCGGCCGCGAGAACGTCCCGGCGATGATGGCGGCGGTGGTCGTTGTGTCGCTGCCGCTGATCGTGCTGTTCCTGATCTTCCGCAACAAGATCATGGCCGGCGTGTCGAGAGGAGGGACGAAGGGATGAAGCTCATGAAAAAAGCCCTCGCCCTGCTGCTGCTGACGCTGCTGAGCCTCACGGCCTGCCACGGGCGCCTGGCCGATGGGAGCGAAGCGCAGAGCGAGCCGGAGGAGCTCACGGCGGAGGAGGTGTCCCCGGTGCCGGAGCGCTTTGACGAGACAAAGCCCATCGAGATCGTCTTCTGGGCCAAGAACGACACCAACAAAACCCAGGTCGACATATACCAGAAGGCCATCGACGATTTTGAGGCGCTCTATCCGAACGTCACGGTGAAAATGCGCCTGTACACCGATTACGGCCGCATCTATAACGACGTCATCACCAACATCGCCACCGACACCACGCCCAACGTCTGCATCAGCTACCCCGACCACATCGCCACCTATCTCACCGGCGAGGACGTGGTCGTGCCGCTCGACGCCTGGTTTGCCGATCCGGCCTACGGCCTCGGCGGCGAGGAACTGAGGTTCGATTCGCCCCGGCAGGACGAGATCGTGCCGGAATTCCTCGCCGAGTGCGTCCTATCCGGCCGCCATTACGCCATCCCCTATATGCGCTCCACCGAGGCCTGCTATGTCAACAAGACCTTTGTCGAGGCGCTGGGCTATGAGCTGCCCGAGACGCTGACCTGGGACTTTGTGTGGGAGGTTAGCGAGAAGGCCATGGAGAAAAACGCCGACGGCAGCTTCAAAATCAACGGCCAGCAGGTGCTGATCCCCTTCATCTACAAGTCCACGGACAACATGATGATCCAGATGCTGCGCCAGCTTGACGCGCCGTATTCCACCGCCGACGGCAAGGTGCTGCTCTTCAACGACACGACGAAGGAGCTCCTGTACACCGTCGCCGCGCACGCCGAGAGCCGCGCCTTCTCCACCTTCAAGATCTCCAGCTATCCCGCCAACTTCCTCAACGCCGGCCAGTGCATCTTCGCCGTCGACTCCACCGCCGGCGCCACCTGGATGGGAACCGACGCCCCGCTGGTGGATATCCCGCCCGACCAGGTCGTGGAATTCGAGACCGCTGTGCTGCCGGTTCCGCAGTTTGACACGGAGCACCCGCAGATGATCTCGCAGGGCCCCTCCGTCTGCATCTTCCAGAAGGACGATCCGCAGGAGGTGCTGGCCTCCTGGCTCTTCATGCAGTTTCTGCTGACCAACAGCGTGCAGATCGCCTACGCCGAGACCGAGGGCTATGTGCCCGTGACCACGAAGGCGCAGAACGACCCGGCCTATCTGGATTATCTCAGCCGCGCCGGGGAGGACACGGACGAGCACTACTTCGTCAAGATCCAGGCGGCCAGGCTGCTGATGGAAAACACCGCCAACACCTTCACAACGCCGGTCTTCAACGGCTCGGCCTCCGTGCGCGACGCCGCGGGACAGCTCATTGAGAACGTGACCAAGGCCGTGCGCCGCAAAACGACGGTGGACGAGGCTTATATGGCACAGCTCTATGACGAGGTCATCGCCCTCTACCGGCTCGAGGATATGACCGACACGCTCGGCCCGCTGCCGACCGGCTCCGTGGCGCTGCTGGCGACGCTGGCCGGGGTGTGGGTTCTGATCGGGCTCTTTGCCCTGCGCGGCCTGATAAAAAAGAAACAAGAGGAAAAGAAGCGCGCCTCTTGATTTCCGGTGAAAATCAGCTATAATGGATATGGTGTTTTGTCAAACACACATTTCTATGGAGGAATGAAAATGAAAAAGATTTTTGCACTGCTTCTGGCTCTCTGCATGGTCTTTGCGCTCTGCGCCTGCGGCAGAAACGCCGCCGCACCCGAGACCCCGGCCAACGCCAAGTCCGAGGGCGTGATGACCTACGCCGAGTACGCGGCTGCCGCCGTCGACGATCCCGTCGTGATCGAGACCTACGTCCAGGCTCACCAGTCCTGGTGGGACGGCAAAGTCACCGTCTACTCCCAGGATCAGGACGGCGCCTACTTCCTGTACAACATGGCCTGCTCCGAAGAGGACGCGGCCAAGCTCGTCCCCGGTCAGAAGATCAAGGTCACCGGCTTCAAGGGCGAGTGGTCCGGCGAGGTCGAGGTTGTTGACGCGACCTTCGAGTTCGTTGACGGCGACACCTTTATTGCCGAGCCCGCGGATCTGACCGATCTGCTCGGCAAGGAAGAGCTGATCAATCACCAGAACGAGCTGGTCAGCTTCAAGGGCCTGACCGTGGCCGACAAGGGCGACGGCGCGGCTTACCTGTACAAGTGGGACGGCTCCGGCGAGGACGGCGACGACCTGTACTTCGACGTGACCTTCAACGGCGAGACCTACAGCTTCACCGTCGAGTCCTATCTCTGCGGCGCCGGCACCGAGGTCTATGAGGCCGTCAAGAACCTCAAGGTCGGCGACACGATCGACGTCGAGGGCTTCATGTACTGGTACGAGGGACCTCAGCCCCACGTCACCGCCGTCACGGTGAAGTAAGCGTTCATACCAAATCAAAAAGATCACGGAACAGCCGTTCCGTGATCTTTTTCTATAACTCGATGATTTTTGTGGCGATCCGGTCGCAGAACACCTTGTCATGCTCGACAAACAGCAGCGTTGGCGCGCTTTTCAGCAGCAGCTCCTCGAGCTGCATGCGCGACAGAACATCCACGTAATTCAGCGGCTCGTCCCAGACGTGCAGGTGCGCCGGTTCGCAGAGACTGCGGGCCAGCAGCACCTTTTTCTTTTGCCCGGCGGAAAAGTCCGCCATGTCCTTTTCGAACTGCGTGCGCTCAAAGCCCAGCTTGTGCAGGATGGCCTTGAACAGGCTCTCGTCAATGCCGCTTTCCTCCGCGAAGGCGGCCAGATCGCCCCGGAGGAAGGAGGAGTCCTGCGGCACACAGGAGATCACAAGCCCGCTGGCGCGCTCGAAGATACCGCTGTGCGGGATGTCCTCGCCGCAGACGAGCTTGAGGAGGCTCGACTTGCCGCAGCCGTTTTTCCCGCGCAGGGCCAGGCGCTCGCCGCGCGCGAGCGTGAAGCTCAGCCCCTCGAACACCGGCCCCGCGCCGTAGTCCACGCACAGCTCCCGCGCCAGCAGCAACCGCTCGCTGTGATAGGGCAGCTGCCGCAGCTTCAGCTCCGCGCTGCTCTCCAGATCCTTCAGCAGCTTCGATTTTTCCTCGATCGCCGCCTGCTGCCGCCCCTCGATGGCCTTCGCGCGGGCCATGCTTTTTGCGGCCTTGGCGGCCTGCCGCGGCCCACGGCCCATTTTGTTCTCCCCGCCCGGGGCGGCCGCGGCCGCGGCACCCTTTTTGCGGCTTTCCGCCCGATCCGACCACTGCGCCTTCTGCCGCGCCGTGTCCTTCAGACGTCGGATCTCCTTTTTGAGCTTTTCGTTTTCCGCCAGCTCAAACTGATCCCGCCGCTCCCGGTTTTCCCACCAGCTGGAGAAATTGCCGCGCTGCACCTCGATGCTCGTCTTGTTGATCGAGAGGATGTGATCCACGCAGCCGTCGAGAAAGGCGCGGTCGTGGCTGACAAGGATGAAGCCCTTCTTTCCGCGCAGATAGCGGCTGACCAGCTCGCGCCCGGCGAGATCGAGGTGGTTGGTCGGCTCGTCGATGAGCAGAAAGCGGTTTTCCCGCGCAAAGAGCAGCGCGAGCAGCAGCTTGGTCCCCTCGCCGGGCGAGAGCGAGGCATAGGGGCGCGAGAGCAGAGCCTCGTCCAGCCGGAGCGCCGCCATTTCCCGCAGCAGCCGCCAGCGCTCCAGATCGGGAACAATCGCGTCCAGCGCCTCACCGACGGGCAGCGCGGGACGGGCGACGGGGAAGGGGAAGTAGTCGCAGTCCACGCTCTTCGTGATGCTGCCGCGGCTGTCCAGCTCGCCGCTGAGCAGGCGCAGGAAGGTGGTTTTGCCGCGGCCGTTTCGCCCGGTGAAGCCCAGCCGCCAGTCGGTGTCGATCTGAAAGGAGCAGTGCTCGAAAACCGGCGCAAAGCTGCCGGGATAAGTAAAGCTGAGGTCAGTGATTTTGATTTGTGACATGGTATGCCCTCCGTAAAACAGAATTTGGCCGCAGGAAACAAAGTCCCGCGGCCAAATCGAGGGGATCCGATGCCCCAGCGGACGCGAACCGTCCACGGATCGCGTCAAACAGCCGAAAAGGATGCTCATTTCCTGCGCTGACGGGCATAGCAAAGCAAGCGGTGGCTGACACCGCCGGGAAAAACTCCCTGTTATGCCCAATTTCAGGCGGAAATGTTCATCCTTTCAACTCCAATCTGGTTTAGTTGAATCAATTATAAGGGAAAATGGGGAAAAAAGCAAGGGCCAATCAGGACTCCATCTGCTTGCCGAGAAAGCAGGCCACAGTCTGGGCCAGCTTCAGCTCCACTTCACCGCCGGGGCGGCTGCCGCGGGGCGTGATGAACAGGACGCAGCCCATCACGTCGCCCTCGGTGAGCACGGGAACCGCCACGGACAGGCAGAATTGCTCATCGTCGGAGGAGACGGGCAGACTGCTGCCGCCGCTGTCATGGCGGAAGGGCGCGCGCTTTTCCATGATCGCGCCGAGCGCGGCGCTGATGGGCTTGCCGAGCAGCTCCCGCTTGGCGCCGCCGGCGATCGCGATCACGCTGTCGCGGTCGCAGACGGCGGCGATGCTGTCGGTGGACTTGCGCAGGCTGTCGCAGATCTGGGCCGCGAAATCCGACAGCTCACCCACCGGCGAATATTTCTTGAAAATCAGCTCCCCCTCCCGATCTGTGAAGATCTCCAGCGGGTCACCCTCGCGGATGCGCATGGTGCGGCGGATCTCCTTGGGGATCACGACGCGGCCGAGGTCGTCGATGCGCCGCACGATTCCGGT
>ODAJ012189308.1_pt1 | contig 64139 bp, 61 predicted proteins | sample 1539241 | NCBI WGS metagenome assembly ODAJ01 (sample SAMN02144231, study PRJEB22623) | gut metagenome | biome: sheep rumen | host: Ovis aries | place: New Zealand | reverse complement strand
AAAAGAGGGCGGTTTTGCACCTGAACCCCGCCAGAACGTCTTCCCAGGTGCAAAAAGAGGGCGGTTTTGCACCTGAACCCCGCCAGAACGCCTTCCCGGGTGCAAAAAGAGGGCGGTTTTGCACCCGGGCAAGGCTGGCATCACCTAAAATAATCGTCGAGATAGTGTGGACCCGGTCCAGGCCGCTTGAGGGATTACAAAAAAGCCGCCAGGAAAGGCGGCCAAGTGATTCCGACGCGATTCGAACGCGTGACCCACAGCTTAGAAGCAGTATTTTGCGCGCTGTAGTTCATTGATTTATAGCTCGTTTCTTTGAGTCACAAAAAATGCTCACTTATTGCTCACTCCTTTCGCTATTTCGGCTGCAATCAAGCTGGGTAATGCTGAAAGGAGTTTTTTGTTCTCCTCTTTGTATTCATCCAGACTAGCCCGAAGAAGACGGACTTCTTCGCGGAGCTTTTCGAGTTCCGTAGGTTCATTCTTGGAAGTAAGGAGCATCTCACCAGTACCATCAATTAACCATTGCCGGTTAATCTCCGGATAGTGTTTTACGATTGTGTCTGCTATTGGGCCAGAAATCCCAATCTCACCGTGTTTAAGTTTCTGGCTTGTCTTAGGCGTAAGCAGGTCTGAAAGAACCTTATCAATGTCATTATAATTAATAAGATTCGGGTATGAATCAAGTTCCTTACTAAGGATATAGGAGAGAGCTTGTATCAGGCGGTCGTATGCAGGGATTAATCCGGTCAGATCCCAGTTGTGCTTTTCTGCGCCATCATATAGCATTTCAATCTTAGATGCGGACAGCTTGCTATCTCCCTTCTCTACCATTGAGATGTAGCCCCTTGAAGTCCCGAGGAAGTCTGCCACGTCCTGCTGTAGCAGGGCATTCTTCTTTCGGAACGCATCAAGGAACAGGTGATTTTCGGAAAATTCACTCTTTTTGGCCATATAATATCAAAAAAATTTGTTCGTTTAAAATAAATCAACTAGATTTGCAACGTGATGTTAATAAAAGTTAAGCGGTATAGCTTTCTTTTTCACTTGCAAAGTTAACAATTAAATTTTAATCTCAAAACAAATGATCACAAAAGAACCCGAAGTCTGTCCAACATCTCGGTATGAGTTGAAAGATGCATCAGAAGCCCTTGGCATTCATAAATCCACCTTGCTTAATTGGACTAAGCAGGGACACATCAAGGCAGGTGTCCGGAAAGTAAATGGTCGGAAATGCTGGCTTGGCAGCGAGATTATCAGATGTTGGAGGGCGATGATGTGATTGGACGTCAGAACGGGACTCATGAAGCCGACATTGGTCGGGAAATTATTAACTATTAAACACTTATGTTTATGATCAAACTTTCAATGGCCGACTTGCAGATGGCCGCAACAAAAAAAATCTGCTCGGGAGAACTCACAGAAGAAGAACTCCAGAATTTCATCATCGCAGGAAGCGCATCTGGAAAAGGTGTCATCTGCACCATTGACGTGCTTGCAGATGGTCGTTTCCGCAAGCATTCCACGACAGAAACCGAAGTGCTTGAATTCGCGTGTAGAAGCGACGACTATGAGCAACTTTTGGAAGCGATAGCCTCTAGAAGAGAAGAATATCTGGAGCAGGTCGCTAGAGCCAAAAACGCCAGGGATAAGAGGCAACAGCAGAAGGCGTAATTAGTGTCTGCGCATTAGGTCGGAAGGGAACAATAAACTGGCGGTCCAAAGGGCCGCCTTTATTTGTGTGGTATTATGTATAATCATCCTTTGAAACGTGGCCTATTTGCATACCGGGCGTATAGTATATCCAAGACGGCGGCTGCAATAAGTAGGGACAAAACCAGAGGAGTCAAACATGAGATATCCCGCGATGTCGCTCGCAATTGGATTCCCACCAGCATCATAACCGGAATCAAGATTAGATGACCAGTAGTCTCCATAAGGGGAAGTAGTGAATTTTGTCCCGCTTCTACTTCCAGCGGCAGGAAGAAATATCCAATTATTGGTAAATCCTTCTATATTACTTTGTACTCTATATCCCTCAACACCATTTATTATGGCCCATTCCCAAGTGCAGTTGTTCTTTAGCTCATAGAATTCTGTAGTTGTCGGCATGCGCCAATTACCGCCCCATTGTATGAAAGCGGCATCATCCTCCCAATCTAGGACTTTCTTTCCATCAACTTTCCCATAACGGCTAGAACGGACGTACTTCGTAAGTACCACATCGCGGCCATCTCCGCTTTTCCACCATTTATAATTTGACCAGACATAACCATCTTCTTTCCCTGGTCTCCAAATTGGATACTCAGACTGGGCATATCCATCAACATAGTAGGGCTCTGTATCACCCCATGCATAATAATCCCCAAATTCTTCCGGAGATGTCGCGCCGACGTTAAAAGATCCCCATTTAACGCTTAATCCTAAATCAACAGCTATGGCTTGTGGATTGGTAAAGGTTTTTTTGAATTCGTAAGTAAAATCAAACCCATTGGCATTACCTGTCAATGTCAAATAGCCATCTTTAATATAAAACTTTGCAGAATAATGGTCTCCGTAATTTGTTGTAGCAATAAAGTTGCTTCCCATCACAGAATATGTTCCTGACGTTCCAAGTGTCGAATCCGATGATGTATAGTCGCCAGAAGAATAGATACTAAGAGTTTCTCCTCTTAATATGTTTTTATATGTTTCGTTTTCGCTTTTATCGAGACTATATGTGCATTTCCAATCACCATATAAATCTTCAACAAAAGAGTTCACGATCTTCATAAACACATAAGTGAAATCGAAGCCATTGGCATTACCCGTCAACGTCAAGAATCCATCCTTTATAGAAAAAACCGCGTAATAGTAATCACCTGAAACAGTGGTAGCAGTAAAGGTGTTTCCGTCTACTGAGTAAGACCCCGATTCCCCTAAAATTGAAGATGATGAATAATATGTACCCGAAGACAATATGGTAAGGGATTCCCCTTTAATAAGGTCTTCATATTTCTCACTATCATTTTGATCAAGGCTTGATACGCATTCCCATAATCCATATAAATCCTCGGCGTTAATCTTAATCGTGACCGTGACTTCACATGAAGCCGTCTTATCACCTGCCTTTGCGGTTATAATAACCGTCCCTTCTTTGATTGCCGTCACCTTACCGTTTTCGTCCACCGTTGCAATTGATTCATCTGAAGAGGACCATGAAACGCTTGGATCTGTGGCATTATCAGGATGTACTGTTGCCACAAGATTCTCCGACGATCCTTCTTCAAGGACGAGGGTGCTTTGATTTAGCGATATGCTTTGGATTGCTATTATCACGGTGACTTTGCATGTGGCTGTCTTCTCCCCGACGGTGGCCGTAATAGTTGCAGTGCCCACGTCAAGCGCTGTCACTTTACCTTCTTCATCAACACTCACCACTTCAGTGTTGGACGAAGTCCATGTTACATCCTTTTGGGTTGTGTCTTTAGGTTTAAACGTAACAACCAGCAGCGTGGAGCTTCCCTTATCAAGGATAACCTCGCTTTGATTAAGCTCTATTGATTGAACGGATAAAACGACCTCTACATCGCACGAGGCAGTTTTGTCGCCTGCTTTTGCGGTAATTGTGGCGGTTCCTGTGTTTTTCCCGCGAACTTTTCCATTGCCTTCTACCCATGCAATATTATTATCTGAAGAGGACCAGGAAACTGTTTTGTCTGTGGCATTCTGAGGGTTCACCGTTGCTACTAAAGTTTCAGAATACCCTCTCTCCACAGAAATGTGTGTTTTATTCAATTCGATAGAAGAAACGGCAACGCGTCCATCTTGGTTTACGGTAATGGTTTGAGAGGTGGTGCCATCAATTTGATTTATCGCAATTACTCCATTTCGTTTTTCATATGTCTGGTTTTCGTCAACAACCAAGCGAACAGTAGAACTGGTCAAAGCTTTGGTTTCAACATGGCGAATCCAATCGACATTCGGCTTAACATTGAACCCAACATTCGCATCAACTGTGACCTCGATTTCTCCACCGCCATAGGGCATAGAATAATCTCTATAATCAACAATCAATGCATCTTTCTGAGCCTGTTTAACACTGATAATCTGCTCTGAAACGTCGGCGGATTGATTGGGCCTAATTATAATCACACCCTCTCGCATATCATAAGATTGATTCTCTTCGATACTAAAAGAAAGCGTATTTGATGTTAAACCTTTTGTTTCAACATGTTTTATCCAATCAGAATAAATGGCAACATCGTATTGAATATTTGCTTGAACTTTTACTTCTATAACCCGAGCCTCGGAACCAAGATTATATTCCCGCGTCGGTACTAGTATTGCCAATTTGGCCGGTTGTCTGACTGCCACGGTCTGTTTTATGTCTTCAGCAGATATTGTAACAGTGGCTACTCGTTCGTCATAAGAAGTATTGGCGTTGCATTTTACTATAACCGTAACTGCTTCATTAGAGGCTTTACCAGATGAAGGACTAATGCTTATCCAAGAATCGGAACATGTGGCTGTCCAATCTCGATTTGATGTAAAAGATAGACTTTCACTACTACCGTCAACGGATAGTTCTACCGTCGACGGGGTGTTCATTGTTACTTTCGGCTCTGTTTCTTTTTGACAAGAGAGGGCTATGATTCCAAGGAAAAGAATAGCAAAAGTCTGAACAAAGCATTTCATAATAAAAGACATGCGCTAATTGAACATTAATAGCTTATTGGTTGAGAGAAACTAAAACCTCCACCTGTAATATCGATAAGGTTTCCATATTTATCATAGTGCTCCTTCGTAAATTCAACTAAAAGACCACTTCCGACCTCACCAGCATCAAAAGCGCTTGCCGGAATGGGCTCTGTTCTTACCTCTAATGTATGCTTGCCAGCTTTAAGCTTTCGAGTAAAACCGGGCGCCTCCTCATCTATCGAAGTAGAGAAGGACACAGTACCATTGTCAACCTTTACATGAAAGTATCGTTCTGGTTTACTTCCACTCGTTGCAGCTCTAATAGTAGCACCATCAAAATTTAGTTCAAAAACAATCTCAACAGTTCCACCCTCCTTCGGGAACAATCTATCTCCCATATCATTTCTAGGTAGCCGGGGCGTCTCAGATATTACTTCAAGTCGCTCATTACTAAAGTCTTCATCGTCTTTCCCACATGACAGAGTCAGCAAAACACTGAACAAAAGCATCAGGTTGACAAGTTTTCTCATGGCAAATAATAACTTTAAATCCGGACACGAAAAAAGGGGTGAGCTCTAACGTTCCGAGTAGAGGTTCTGGTAAACCTTGAAGCGAAACAAAATCCCATACCCTATCACGACGTGCAGAAGCACGAACATGACCTTGGGGTGAAGAATGTTGCTAACCACGCTTCAAAAGAAATTTACCAGATTTCTACTCGCGGATAAAAGCAAACACTTTCATCATATGTCGCCATCCAAACGATGGTAGGACAAATATAAGAATTATTCTTTGAATGGGCGCAATCTTCTTTTAACGAATGATTTGGATGCCCTCGTTTCTTTTCCCGTCAACAGAGATAATAGCCCTCTTGGTGACAAAGCCGAAGAGGGTAATGTCTGTAGCCTTGGCTTTTCTCTTGATGTTGTATCTGTCGTAAAGACCTTGGAGGATTCGCCTCACATTAGCATTAGTGAGTCTGTCTCCAGTATGTATCAGTAGCTGTAATTCCTGTTGTATCATAGTATTATTGGTGAAATAGGTTTAGTCTGTGTTGGTTTAGCGTGCATGTTCCTAAGTCCTTGGGCGAAATATGAGAGGGTAACATTCGGTGGTAATGATTTGAATCTTTGTACCAGCGCCGAAAGAAGAGCTCTTGGATTGGGGTATTGAGCTGCTATAAGGCCGAGGTTCTTGGATTCAGTATCATTTTTTGTTGGTGGGACGACTCCCTTCGCTACGCAGAACCGGTATATTATTTCGAACGCCCAGTTCTTATAGTTTGTCATATCTGTACCGAGCAGGATGTTTGGATTTGTTAGGACAAGAGTTCCATTAATCATTACTGCTTGGCCTTGCTCAATCAGTTCTTTTATCAGAGCGTGAAGTCTATCACTATCTATTTCCCGTTTCGATCCATTGCTTAAGGTTGAGGCTACAGAGGAATATGAAGGGAACGGCATATGCCTTGTGCCAGGAATGCAATATGATTTTAAAAACATGAGAAGTCCCTTCTGTTCACTTGTTAGGTTAGGATCCCAAAAGAAATCTGGCTTATAAATTGAGAAGTCTTTATCCTGTTTCTCCAGTTTATAAACATTATATGGATGTCCGACTTTGCCACTTCTCTTTTTCCCATGTAAGGCTATCAACCCTACAGCCTCTAAGTCAGCAATGTAATTCTCGCTTGTTCTCTCACACCATCCGCCCAATTCTGCGAGCTCCTTCTCAGATATAGAGACAAGGTAGCTCTCGTCTTTGATCTGGCAACGGATAAGGCCATATGCAAGCGCTTCCTCAAACCTGCATTGTCTTGTTATCTTCTGAATCTTATTCGGTATTTGAATGTAGTTGCTCATAGCTCTGTGCAAATGAGTTGTTGTCGTTAGTAGGAATGAAAATGATCTGATGGTCTTTTGCTAATCTATTGAATTGGGCATGTCCCAAGACCTGTTTCGCCTCTTTACGCGTTTTAAAGCGTTTTTGGTTTCTGGTGTCAAAAAACATTTGATGAAAAGTCGTTAACGACAGAAGCCGAAGGCGATCTGTCTAATTGTAATAATGATTATATATGTATTATTAGGGAGGCAAGTAATCGGTGAATTAGAGGAAAGAAATCGGTATATTAGCGGAAAGAAAACGGTATGAACAAGAGGACGCTCTTTTGTTTGAATGTGGCGGTATTTCCCACACTACATAATAAAAATGAGGAGAGTATTGCTACTCTCCCACAGTATATATCGTGATGAGCACTTAGCTCTTGGCTTTAAGTAATAATAACCATAATTGAAGCTATTTCCAAGGTATTATGAAAAGAGTGACTGAACCGACGAATAGCGCTCAATCCAGTCACTCTGAGTTTTAGAGGAACTTGGTTTTTATCTTCTGGATGGTCGTGGGGCTCACTCCTTCCAGCTTTGCCACGGCCCTGACGGAATAGCCCTTGCGTAATAGGGCAATGGCGTTCCTGTATTCCTCTCTTAACTGGTCGTCTGGCTTCCTGTAGCCTTCTTTGCGCCCCAGTTTGCCGCCATTGGCAATGTACTGGGCCCGTCCGCTATTAAGACGATATTGGATGTTAGACCTTTCGATGTTGCTCATTTCTGCCAGCACTGTAATGAGGATTGAGGCCACAGGATTAATCTTCCCGTCAGCCTGTAAGGAATAGAGGCCAAGGTTCTGGATAAAGACAGAGACACCAGCCTCGTGGAGCCTCTCTAGTGAGCGCAGCACCTGAAGGGTTGACCTGCCAAGTCGGGACAGTTCTGACAGAAGAAGGTATTTCACAGAATTGGAAATGCAGTAATCCAGGCATTCGTTTAGAATGGCTCTTTCCTCATTCTTCTTGGCCCCTGAGATATGCTCCTCAAAGACCTTCACGACTTGGATGTCCTGTGCTTGTGCGTATTTGAGCAGGTCTTGAACCTGTCTTTGGGTGTCTTGCCTGTCCGTCACTGACGAAACACGGGCATAGATAACGGCTGTTGGATTCATGATATTATAGGTTGATGATTCTCTCCTCTGCGAAAGAGAAGTAGTTGTTGTCAGTAAAGATGATGTGGTCAAGAAGCTTCAAATCAAGCACTTTGAGCATTGATTCGAGCTTCCCTGTCTCATTGATATCGGCAACAGAAGGCCGTGGGTTGCTGGATGGATGATTATGGGATAAGATAAGCCCGTCCCCATCATTAAGAAGAACCTCTTTAGCAATCCGCTTCCTGTCGATGGCTACAGATGCTTGATTCCCTGTGCATATCTTCATGCTGGTTACTGGTTGCTTACCTTTTACGATGAGAATCCAGACCTCTTCATGGTCTAGGCCCTTAAAGAAGGGTTGGAGGATGGTTGCCGCCTCCTTCGATGTTGTTAGGGTGCTCATTATTAATCAAAGATTGAGAGTAAAACAAAAAAAGCCCTCCACTCGTTAGGCTTAAAGACTTAAACTGTCACAAGTGGAGGACTGGTACGGTAAAGGCTGAATTAGCTAAGGAACCAAGCGTATTTGTCGTCAATTCTGCGAAGCGTGTTGTTGATGCCAACGCTTAGCTCGGTAGCGTTAAGGGCTCTCTGGAGATAAGAGTCAATGTAGCTGCTCTTATTGGACTCCGTGAGTAGGTTGTGGAAATCCCAGAGACTAATCTGGTTGTCCTTCGCCCCAAAGTCGGGATTGGCAAAGTAGCCACGACAGCAGTTGTTAATCTGGCTGTCTGTAATAAGAAGACGCGGAATAGCCCTTTGCTCCTTAGGAGGCAACGCTTGATAGAGTCGGCAGCGTCCCACGATTGTGGCAAACTGGGATTCTGTCAAATAGGTGTCAGTAAGACTCCGCATAAGATGCAGATCCCTTGAAGGGGCATAGGCACGGAATAAATCCATGCACTGCAAATAGAGTTCGTCCAGATTGGAGACCTCCATCTGAAATTTAAGCCCATCCCCTGTAAGAATCTGATTGGAGCAGATGTTTACCCGCCAACCGATAAAGACCGAGAACTTCTCGAAGCTCCTTGCAGCCCTGTAGAGATTGAGGTCGTTGTAATTCCTCACGCCACCGATGCACAGCTCCATCCTTTGGCCATCAATGCTTTCGTAAATAGTGGGAATGGTAAATGCAAAGGCCAAACGCTGGTAGAACTTGGTCTTGTCAGAAGGAAGCAGTTCGCTAGGCTTCTTGTAGAGAGCAGCAGGAATGCGTCCCTTGACCTCATGGGAAACGCGGATGGCAGGAGTGTTTACGGATTCCCCACAGAAGAAGTTTCGGGCAGCATCATAAACGGTGTTGATGAAATCTTGGTGGGAGATAGTAAGCTCTTGATTGCCCCAAGTGGGAACAATGCAGTCACTGGTAAGGGCATCCATAGATATGGAATCCGTATTGGCTTCCAAGAAATGGACGTTGGAGGGAGTCTCGACTGGTTTAAAGTCGACGATGTGAGCCTCAGGGATGTTATCGAGGTCGATAAACGGAAACTGAGGGCTGGGCACAAAGGGAGTTTGTGCAGGTCTGATAATGAGATTGTCCATAATGGTGTTATTTAGTGAACATGATATGCTACGGTATACCGTTAGACGTGAATTTTACTACCTTTTAGGGACAGTTTCCTATTGGGAAGTAGAAAGCATTCTTTTATTATCAAAAGGTGATGGGGGGACTATAGGGGTAGTGTGCTCTAATGGGAGGGGGGATTCATAAGACCACACTCCATTATTGTGTCTGCAGATATGGTAGTAATTGGCTATCAGACCTTCATTTCTTTAATTGTCGGCATAACGGCATTAAGACTGAACGGGTCTATATAACTGCTACCAGATTAAAGTGGAAGAAATAAACGCAAAAGGAAGTTGGCTTAGCTCTTGGCCTGTGCTATTGACGACACCATAAACACCTGTGGTCGATTTTCCCAGAAGTGCTTGGAAGATTGACCATAAACAGTTATAGTTGAATATAAGCCACATGGGCTATATAATATAATAATGGTAATAATGAATGCAACGGAGTTTTTTAAATTTGAAATCCCTACAGAGCCAGAGGGTGTATCACAAGATGATGGGTTAAAACTGATGCCTAGAAATAATAATGGCGCCCCAAAGGCGCCATCAACCACGAAGCTTATAGCTAGGCCATCCCAAAACGGATTCGATTAAGATCGGGTCCGTTTTTTTCGTTTCTCGTAGAAGACCCAGTCAAGGACTTTACGATTGGCTTCGTCCACTTTCTTCCTCCAGTCTGTCCTTAAATATGTGGTAGTAACATCAATGGTATGATGTCCCAGTGCTGCAGCAATTGTTTCTCTGTCTATGCCTAATTCCGCTTGAGCAATAGTGGCCCATGAAGTCCTTGCCGATCCCATGCAGATGTCAGGGAGGATCGGATCTCCTGTACTCTTCTTCCCATCCACTCTGACCATCCCAACTTTCCGCAAGGCTTTCCCTATCCTGTTAAAATAGGTCTTGTAATTTGGAACCCTTTCAAGGATATCAAGAAGATGGGTTTTACCTTTATATTTATTAATGATGGCCTGTGCTTCTGGTTCAAGCTTGATTGAATATGGTTTATGCGTCTTGTTCCTGGTGTATTCCACTCTGCCCTTTTTAGGGGTGGTTAGGTTAACAAGGTCTACGCTATTGATGCCTATAAGGCAAAACTCAAGTTTGAACATATCAACGGCCTCTTGTTCGCATCCCGGATAGCAGGGAGAAGAGAATAACTGTCTGAGTTCTTTTGCAGAGAATGATTTATCGCGGCTTTCTTCCTTTTTGATTCTATATTTGCGAAATGGGTAGTTTGTAGTCTTTTCGTCATCTATGGCCGCATTGAAAACGGCCCTTACATCACGAAGGTGCCTACTGGCTGTATTTTGGCTCTGGGTCTTTAGGCAGTATTGTTCAAAATCTCCTAGGAACTGTTTGGTGATGTCGTCAAAGGTTATAGTGTTAAAGTCCTTGCCGGAATCATTACAGAAGCGCTCCATTTTAATTAAGGTATCATGGTAAAGCTTTTTTGTCCCTGCATTAGTCTTCGTCTCAATGAAGCCGCGGAAGTAATTGGCAAAGCTGTTGCTCTCTTGCTGCTTGCGCTTCTCAACCTCAGCCCATTTCTCTGCCTTTTCTTGGTTAATGCTTTCCTGTACCATTAGCAGCACTTCTTTTGCAGAACGGCCAGATAAAGCGCCTGCTATTTCAAGCCGCATGAGTTCTCGATTGGTATTAGCAAGTTTATCAGCGATGAGGGTATTAAGGGTTTTAGCGTCTTTCCGATTAACAACTGTATTGTTCTCCCATTCATCAGATCGTAGGTTGATGCCGGGAGCCATGCACGCACGTTTCCCTTTTCTGGAGATAAAAATACGGAGAGGGTATGTCCCGTCCTTTTTGGCTCTTCGAGTGTCCAAGTAGATGCTTGCTTGTATCATAATTGTTGAATTTAAAGGTTTTGCTCACGTGATGCTCACGTATTGCTCATTTTACTACTTGCAAATATACTAACATTATCTGACGTTTCCACTTAACTTTTTGTGAAAATTTTCACTGTGTAGAAGAGAAAGATACCAGAATTGGGCACAAAAAAAGCCGTTAATCAGTTCATAATAAACAGATTAACGACTTTTGTGATTCCGTTGGGATTCGAACCCAAGACCCACAGCTTAGAAGGCTGTTGCTCTATCCAGCTGAGCTACGGAACCATCCTCTGTTAGGGACTGCAAAGTTAGTTATTTTTCCGCTAAATGCAAGGGCTGACGTCCGCGGGTGAAATCAGGAATGCATACAGGGATGGAACCACCCATGACAGACTGTTCAGACAATTCCACAATAGAACTCCACTCGGCGGCATCATATACGTCCATATCCAGCGGAAGGCCGCGGTGGAGGCATTCCACCAGACGGTAATCCATGATAAAATCTATGCCGTTATGGCCGCCAACTGAGAGGGCCCGCTCTCCGAGTTCCTGCCAAACAGGGTGCTTGTAGCGTTCAAGAAGGGCTTTGGCTTCGGCCTCTGGCATATACTCCTTGCCGCTATCAAAGACAAATCCGGGAGAGGGGTATTTGTTGGCATAGCCCTTGGTTCCGTATATGCGATATAGCCTGCTATAGGGCTGAGGGGTCATCTGGGAATGCTGAAGGAGGATGGTTTTGCCGCGCTCCGTGCGTATGAGGGTGGAAGTGAAGTCTCCGTTTGCGAAACTAACCCTGCCGACTCCGTAACGGGTATCGGCCACGGCCTGACCAGCAACGGCGGCCGAATCCATGGACACAAGATACTGAAGTTTGTCCTGGCGATGGATCCCAAGCGCCTGGCAAAGAGGGCCAAGTCCATGGGTTGGATACACATCCCCGTGATGGGAGGCGCTGAAACGCATGCTCCAGTCGTCGCGATACTTGTCCCAGTATGCACCAAGATTATGGCAGTAACCGCCTTCAAGGTGTACAAGTTCGCCAAAAACGCCTTCCTGAACCATCCTGAGGCAGGCCATCTCAAAGGAATCGTAGCAGCTGTTTTCCAGCATCATGCAGTGCATGCGGGTGCGTTCTGCGGTGTTTACAAGCGCCCAGCATTCCTCTACAGTAACGGCGGCAGGCACCTCCAGGGCAACATTCTTGCCGCATTCCATGGCATAGACTCCAATTTGGGCATGGAGTTGCCAGGGGGCGGCAACATACACAAGGTCAATGTCCGGAAGTTCGCAGAGGCGTTTCCAGCCGTCTGGCCCAACGAGTTCAAGTGCCTTGGAGCAGCCCCGGTTCAAGAGCGTTTTCTGGCAATCAGCCACAGGCCCCGGATAGAGGTCGCACAGTGCCACCACGGTAGCGTGTTCCAGATGAGTGAAACGCTCCACGGCCGAAGGGCCTCTCATTCCAAGCCCCACAAAGCCCACTCTTACTTTCTCAATGGGCTCACGTGTAAGACGCAGTACAGAATCCATACGACAAAGATAAGTATTTTCTTCCGGAAAAAAACTTGTATCTTTGCGCCCTGATATGAGCTGGTGGTTACTTGCATTTTGTTCGGCCGCACTGCTGGGCGGCTATGATTCCTTCAAGAAGATTTCCCTGAAGGACAATGCCGTCATTCCCGTACTTCTGCTGAATACGGCCATAAGCGCCACCATCTTCTCTCCTTTCCTGTTTGAGACAGGCTGGGGAGGATGGGCCGTCCAGAAGTTCATTGTCCTCAAGAGCGCGCTGGTGCTATCGTCCTGGATAGCCGGCTATTACGCCATGAAGCACCTTCCCCTCACCATTGTGGGGCCCGTGAACGCCACAAGGCCGGTGCTGGTGCTCCTTGGCGCCATCTTCCTTTTTGGAGAGAAGCTCAACGCCCTTCAGTGGAGCGGCGTCATCCTTGCCATGGTCGCCTATCTCCTCATGCGCATTTCCGGCCGAAAAGAAGGCATCCGCGCCGGCAATAAATGGCTTGCGTGCCTCATCCTTGCGGTTATCCTTGGCGCGGCCAGCGGCCTTTACGACAAATACCTTATGTCTCCGCAGTGGCTGGGACTTGACCGCACGCAGGTCCTTGCCTGGTACACCCTTTACCAGGCCGGAATGATGGCACTTGTCACCGCCTTCCTCTGGTACCCCGTCCGGGAAAAGACCACGCCTTTCCACTGGAACTGGGCCATCCCCTTCATCAGCATTTTCCTTTGCGGGGCCGATTACCTCTACATGCAGTCCCTCGCCCAGCCAGGCGCTCTCATAGCCGTAGTCTCCATGATCCGCCGCGGAAGCGTCCTGGTGAGCTTCGCCATAGGCGCATTCATACTGAAGGAGAAGAACATCCGATCCAAAGCCCTGGATCTTGTCCTCCTCCTTCTGAGTATGGTTTTGCTGTATCTTGGCTCCCGCTAACTACTGCACAAAGCTGGCAAAAAACCGTTTCGCGCACGTTTCGCCCCCATTTTCGTGCTCGGAGCCCTCGTTTTACCCTCTTCGCGCACGTTTTGCCCCCGTTTTCGTGCTCGGAGCGTAGGCTATGCTAGCTTCGTCCACGTTTTTTTGCCGTTTTGTCTGTGGTGAATGCCTGAAATGTATGGTTTTCGGCAGAAAGTTCGTATATTTACAAGACCAAATGGTTGACACACTATGACTTTTACCATGATTGTGGAGCTGCTCATCGTTTTGGCAGCGCTGTATGTAGGTTCCCGTTACGGGTCCCTTGCCCTTGGGGCCATTTCAGGCATCGGCCTGGCTATACTTGTGTTTGGTTTCGGCCTCAAGCCCGGAACTCCTCCCACGGATGTAATATACATTATCATTGCGGCCGTAACCTGCGCGGGAACATTGCAGGCTTCCGGAGGTATGGACTGGATGATCCAGATTGCCGAAAAAATGCTCAGGAAGAACCCTCAGCACATTACTTTCCTTGGGCCTCTGGTGACTTTCTTCCTTACGGTTCTGGTGGGTACCGGCCATGTGGTATATACCATCATGCCCATTATCTGCGACATCGCGCTAAAGAAGAATATCCGTCCCGAGCGCCCCTGCGGTGTGGCTTCCGTGGCCTCACAGGTGGGCATTACATGTTCTCCCATTGCGGCGGCCGTTGTGGCTTTTGTTACAATTTCAAATGCCAATGGTTACATGGTCAGCATTCCTCAGGTGCTCATGGTAACAATTCCGGCATGCATCTGCGGCCTCATGTGCGCTGCTGCGGCATCTTACAAGAGGGGCAAAGACCTTGACAAGGACCCCGATTTCCTTGCCCGCAAGGCCGATCCCGAAATGTACAAGTTCATGTATGGCCACAGTGCCACTACCCTTGACCGTGAAATCACAAAGGAGGCGAAGGCATCCGTGTTCATCTTCCTTGGAGCCCTCCTTGTTATTGTGGCATTCGCATTCTGCCAGATGATAAAGATTGACGGCCAGTCCCTTGCCAAGGTAATCAACCTTCCCAAGATGAACATCTGCATCCAGATTATCATGCTCACGGCCGCCGCCGCCAACATAATTTTCTGCAAGGCTCAGCCCAAGAAAGCGGTTGCCGGCGCCGTATGGCAGTCCGGCATGGTAGCCGTGGTGGCCATTTACGGCATCGCCTGGCTGGCCGATACCTACTTCGGCAACTATATGGAACAGATGAAGGAAATGCTCACCGGCCTTGTCAGCAATTACCCCTGGAGCATTGCGTTTGTGTTCTTCCTGGTGTCCGTTCTCATCAACTCCCAGGGCGCCGTGGTTGTTGCCATGCTGCCGCTGGCCTATGAACTTGGGATTGCAGGCCCGGTGCTGCTTGGTGTGCTCCCCAGCGTATACGGCTACTTCTTCATCCCCAACTACCCGTCGGATATCGCAACCGTCAACTTCGACCGCTCCGGCACTACGGTCATCGGCAAATACCTTCTCAATCACAGCTTCATGATGCCGGGACTCATTTGCGTATTTGTCTCCACCATCATTGGCTACCTTATCACAAACGTGTTCTTTGCCGGGTACTTTGCCAGCTTTGTGCAGTAGTTAGCCACTCCGTCAGTTTTTCGGGCGTCCGAGCACGAAAATGGTGGCGAAACGTGCGCGAAGTGGCAAAAACCGGAGTCCCGAGCACGAAACAGGGCCCCAAACGTGCGCGAACCGGGCATTCACAAAAAAACGGCCCCAGCCAAAAGCAGGGACCGTATTTCATGTGCAAAAAGACTAGAACAGGTAGCGAACGCCAAGTCCAAGGCTCTGCCAGCCGAAGCCGGTGGCAGGGAGGATGTTGAAGAGCGGACGCCAGTCAAGGGAGAGCTGCAGGGGGAAGTCGAAGCAGTACTCCAGACCAACCTGTGCACCAACGCCAAGGCCGATGTAAGAAGACTGGCCGAAACCAGCCCATACCTGTGCGGAAGGACCTACATAGAAGTTGAACGGTCCAACGGGAGCGACGGAGAAGTCATAGGACAGGCCAAGGTTAAGGGCGCCTACGCCGAGATTCCAACCGAGGTCGGCTTCAATGAAGTTGGAGCCGAGGCTATGCTGATAGGAAAGTTCTGCGCCGTAGCCGATACGGGCACCGATTGCACGAGGCTGTGCAGCTGCTGCAACGGCGAAGCCGAGAACTGCAGCAATGATTACAAGTGCTTTTTTCATAATACTAAAAAGGTTTTAGTGAGTTTTATTTTACCATGCCGCTGAAACCCATGAAGGCAAGTGCCAGGATACCAACGGAAATAATTGCAATGGGAACACCCTTGAAACTCTTGGGCACGTTCATCATGGCAAGATGCTCGCGGATGCCTGCGAAAATGACCATGGCAAGACCGTAGCCAAGGGAGGTGGCAAAGGCGTAAACCAATGCCTGACCCAGGTTGAGCATACCGCCGGGAACAAACGCAAACTCCTTAGTGACAACGTTGATGGCCACACCAAGAACCGCGCAGTTGGTGGTGATGAGGGGAAGGAAGATTCCCAGGGCCTGATACAGGCTGGGGCTTACCTTCTTGAGCACGATCTCCACCATCTGGACCAGGGCCGCAATCACAAGGATGAAGGCGATGGTCTGGAGGAAGGTGATGCCCATGGGCACCAGCAGGTACTTGTTGATGAGGAACGTCACAAGGGTTGCCAGCGTAATCACAAAGCAAACCGCCATGGACATTCCGGTGGCCGTGGAGAGCTTGTTGGAGACTCCCAGGAAGGGGCAGATACCCAGGAACTGGGCCAGGACAATATTATTTACGAATATTGCCGATATTATAATGAGAAAGTACTCCATAGCCTAGTTGTTCTTTTTAAGGAATTTGTTGAAAAGGACCATGAGGTAGCCAAGGCAAAGGAAGGCTCCGGGAGCCATCACGAATGCCAGCATACCGTCATTTCCGCCAATGAAATTGAAGCCGAAGACGCTTCCGCTTCCAAGGATCTCGCGGACAAGGCCAAGGACGGTGAGTGAGCAGGTGAAACCAAGGCCCACGCCTATTCCGTCAAGGGCGCTCTCCCCTACGTTATGCTTGTTGGCAAAGGCTTCGGCACGTCCAAGGACTATGCAGTTTACCACGATAAGCGGGATAAACAGGCCCAGGGTCTCGTACATTGCCGGGGTGTAGGCCTGCATGAGAAGCTGAAGCAGGGTCACGAAAGTGGCGATGACCACAATGTACACGGGGATGTGAACCTTGTCCGGCACAACCGGGGCAATGAGGGAAATTGCCATGTTGGAGAGCACCAGCACAAACAGCGTTGCAAGGCCCATGGAAAGGCCGTTTATGGCCGAAGTGGTTGTTGCCAGCGTAGGGCACATGCCCAGCAGGAGGACGAACGTGGGGTTGTTCTTTACCAGTCCGTCGGTGAGAAGTTTCAGTTTACTCATTGCTTTGTCCTCCTAAAGATTTGAAGGTCTTCAAGGCATTCTCCACCGCCAGTGCGTATGCCCTGGAAGTGATGGTGGAAGCGGTGATGGCATCCACGTCTCCGCCGTCCTTTTTCACGGACAGGGACTTGACCGAAGGGTCGAAGCCTTTCCACTGTGCCATGAACTTGGCGTCTGTGTTGCACTTTGCGCCAAGGCCGGGAGTTTCGGAGTGGGCCAGCACGGAAGTGTTGTACACAACTCCATCCGGGGTGATGCCCACAATGAGGGAGAGAGGGCCGCCGAAGCCAACCACACTGCTCTCAATGGCATATCCCACAAGTTTATCACCTTCCGTAGCGGTGTAGTAATGACCGTCTTCATTGTACTGGACCTCCGAGAAATAAGGCAGTACCTGAGCTATGGCCTGCTGGGTTTTGGCAGCTGCCGCAGCGTCAATGGGGTCTTTGGTAAGGGCGTATGCGCCGCCAAGGATTGCGCTGCAAAACAGGCAGGTGACGCCAAGCACCAGGACCATGTTGGTAAGATTAGATTTTGCCGCCATAGTCTATTTCCTCCCGAATTTTTTCTGGTGGAACCACATGTTGAGAAGCGGAACCACGGAGTTCATGATAAGGATGGCGAATGACACGCCCTCCGGATAAGAGCCGAAGTAACGGATCATCATGGTAAGGAAGCCTATTCCAACGCCGAACACCACCTGTCCCCAGAGACTCATGGGCGAAGTCACATAGTCCGTTGCCATGAAGCAGGCGCCAAGGACAAGACCGCCGGTGAGAAGGTTGAAGAGGGGATCCGTAAAGCGGGCCGGGTTGATTCCCCAGAAAATGAGGGAAGTAAGGGCCACCGTCGCAAAGATGCTGAGGGTAATCCAAGGCTTCACAACCTTGCGGCAGCAAAGGTAGATGAAACCGGCCAGCAGGGCAAGCGCGCAGGCTTCACCGGCGCTTCCGCCAAGATTGGCAAACAGAAGGTCCTTGTAGTCATAGGCCGAAGTAAGCTCCTGGACCGTAGCGCCCCGCATGAGGCCTTCCTGGATTGCGCCAAGCGGAGTGGGACCAGAAACGGCGTCCATCACGCCCTGAGGAGCACCCCAGGTGGTCATGTAAGTGGGGAACGACACCAAAAGGAAAACGCGGCCCACAAGGGCGGGATTCCAGATATTCTGGCCGATACCCCCGAAGGTCATCTTGGCAACTCCGATGGCCACAACCGCGCCTATCATAACAACCCACCAGGGAGTGGTGTAGGGCAGGTTAAGTGCCAGCAGGATACCTGTAATGACGGCCGAAAGGTCTCCGATTGTGGAGGGCTTTTTGAGCATATACTTTGTGATGGCCCATTCAAGGCACACACACGAAGCGACGCTCACGGCCATGACAAGGATCTCTCTCCAGCCGTAGAATACAAAGGAGCATATTACCGCGGGAATGAGCGCGATAATGACGTCACGCATTAGGGTTTTGGTGGAAACCGGAGCGTGAATATGGGGATTTGGAGAAACTAATAACTTTTCCATAGTCAGTTACTTTTTAGCGGCTTCGGCGGCAGCCTTGGCGGCGGCGGCACGTGCACGGATGGCGCCCATGGCCATGCCCTTGCCCATGCGGACCCAGTCCAGCAGAGGGATGTTTGCAGGGCAGGAATACAGGCAGCAGCCGCACTCTATGCAGTCCTGTGCGGCATTTGCCTCCAGGGCCTCCACGTTTGCGCTGCGGGAGAGTTTCTGAAGAAGGAAGGGCTCAAGGCCCATAGGGCAGGCATCGGCACAACGACCGCAGCGGATGCACTCGGATTCCGGTGCACGGCGGGTCTGGGCCTCGGTGAGAAGGAGCAGGGCTCCCGTTCCCTTTACGGTGGCGGCGTCGAGGTTTGACACGGCGCGTCCCATCATGGGGCCGCCGCTGATAACCTTCACGGCCTCTGCGGGAATGCCTCCAAGATAGTCAAGGATATACCTGAGAGGGGTTCCGACGCGCACCAGGAGGTTGGCCTGGTTGGGGAAGCATTCTCCGGTAACGGTTACAGAATTGTCCACAATGGGCTTGTTCTTCTGGACGGCGTCATAAACGGCAAGTGCGGTGGCAACGTTCTGGACCACTGCGCCAACGCTGATAGGAAGGGCACCGGAGCCCACCTGACGGTGCATCACGGCATCGATGAGCTGCTTTTCACCGCCCTGCGGATACATCATCTTCATAACCATCACCTCTATTCCGGTGTAGCCGAGCTTTGCAATGACCTCACGGATATGGGCGATTGCCTCCGGCTTGTTTTCCTCGATGGCGATGGTGCAGGGAACGCCGCCCATGACTTTTGCCAGAATGGCGGCGCCAACCACCACCTGCTCACCTTTTTCAAGCAGTGTGCGGAAGTCGGAGGTAAGGTAAGGCTCACATTCGCAGCCGTTTATGATAACTCGCTCGCATTTGGATCCGGGAGGCGGAGAAAGCTTCACATGCGTGGGGAAGGTGGCACCACCAAGGCCCACTACGCCACCCTGACGGATTTTCTCAATGATAGCCTTGTTGTCTTCGGGAATCTCTGTGACAAGGGTGTCGGAAGTGTCAATGCCTTCGGCCCACTCATCTCCCTCGACGGCAATTTCAATGTGCGTTACTGGACGACCGGCAAGGTCCGGGCGCGGGCCGATGGACTTTACCGTACCGGAAACGGAAGAGTGGATGTAGGCGCTCACGAACCCGCCGGGCTCGGCGATCACTTGGCCCACCTTCACCTTGTCTCCCACTGCCACGCAGGGCACGGAAGGAGCGCCAATGTGCTGGGCTACAGAGATATACACTGTAGGGGCAAGAGGCAGGGGGCAAATGGGGCAGCCCCTTGAAATCTTGCTGTCATGGGGATGTACTCCGCCAATTGAAAAAGTATGCTTACTCATCTTTCTGGCCCTCCTTATTTTGAGATTTTGCGGCTTCGGCGGCTTCTTTTGCCTTCTGCTGACGGATCTTGATGCGCTCCTTTATGGCATCCTTGTCAAGCGGCTTGGGGAAGTTCACGCCGTGGACGGCGCCGGTGGGGCACATAGCCTCACACTCCCGGCAAAGCTTGCACTTGGAAGCGTCTATGTAAGCCACGTTGCCCTCTATAACAATGGCGTCGTGGGTACAGGTTTTAGCGCATATTCCGCAGCCGATACATGCATTTGAGCAGGCCTTCTTTGCAACGGGACCTTTGTCGCGGTTGATGCAGCTGACAAACATGCGCATGCCGCGGGGGCCCTGGGGCCTTAACTCAATAACCTTCTTGGGGCAGGCCTTCACGCAGGCGCCGCAAGCGGTGCACTTTGACTGGTCCACTACCGGAAGGCCGGTTTCAGGGTCCATGGAAAGGGCGCCGAACTGGCAAGCACTCACGCAGTCTCCGCATCCAAGGCAGCCATAGGAGCAACCGGTGTCTCCGGTGTAAAGTTGAGCCATGACGGCGCAGGACTTGGTGCCCCCCCATTCGTTCACCTTGGGACGCGCGGCGCAAGTGCCGTTACAGCGCACCACGGCCACCATGGGAGCCTTTGCCTTAACCTCGTAGCCAAGGATGGCAGCCACCTTCTGCATGGTGTCGTTGCCGCCAACCGGACAGTAGTTGCCCTCAAGGTTGGGGGCCTTCACCGCAGCTTCGGCAAACGCACGGCAGCCTGCAAATCCGCAGCCGCCGCAGTTGGCACCGGGCATGGCCTTCTCAACTTCGTCGATACGCGGATCTTCCTCTACCTTGAACTTCTGGGCCACAAGGTACAGCACCAGGGCCAGGAGAAGTCCCAGGACGGTAATAACCGCTATCGTCCAAATGATGATGTTTGACATAGATTATCTTTTAATGGTAAATACGTATTCGTTCTGGAGCCTTCCGCGGAAAAGCCACAGAAGGAAGTAGTAAACCGCCACGGCTGCAAGCCCCGAAAGGCCGGCTGCAACCTCTCCCACGCCAAGGGCCATGAGCCCCAGGATAGCGGCAAGGAGGATCACAAGGGGGATAAGATATGCAAGATACACAGCCTTGAAGCCCATGGAGGCTTTGAGGAGCACCTCAACCTCATCTCCCACCTCATGCTTGTTATAAGGGTCCGTGGGCAGTTCCACCACTTTTTCGGCAACATCCCCCATGCTGCAAAGGCCGGCGGCATGGCATTCCGAGCATGCGCCATGCTGCAGGAAGGCAACCGTGGTCACCTGCGGGGTAATCTTCACTATCTTTCCTTTATGTGAAATGGACTCACTCATTTTTCGCGTGCGTCAAAGGGATATTTAAGGTCCTGGGCCTGCTTGAGCCACCCCTGGGCCGACCCTATCTTGAGAGGGGCCATGAAGCCTACGGGAAGGTGGTTTTTGTCGTCGGAGAACCAGATTAACATGTCTGTCTTGCCGTCAAACAGGGCGCCGGACACCACCGAGCAGGCAAATTTCTGACACCTCACCTTTCCCATGCGTTTAACCTTCACGGTTTCACGGCCGCGGTAAGTGAGGAGGATGTCAAAGACGGTGTCGTCAATGGCAAAGCTGATTGGAATCTTCTGCCCCTCCTTCACCGCCTCAAAGTCCATTGTGCGGATAAGGTAGAGGATGGAGGTGATGTCACAAACGCAGTCGTGGATGGGAATATCCAGAACCTGCTGCCCTCTGCCACCATAGTTGATATCTGCATGGATAACCCTGCGGGACCAGTCGTAGATGTAGTTGTTGAAGGCGCGGTAGTCTCCCTGCTTAGTGTTGCGGTAGTACTTGAGCGGCTTCACGGCGTCTTTCTGGAACCACGTGTCAAAGTGCTCGTGCATGTCGTAGAAGACGCTGAAAAAAGGAGCGGTTTCCGCGGTGAGGGTGGTCTTAAACACGGACTTTCCGTTAAGGGCCGATTCAGAAAGCGACAGCTCTCCGGTGGCGACCTCCGTGTTTACGGCGCCCCACTTGTAGTACATGCCCATCTTTATCTTTTCCCCCGCCTTGAAAGGGATGTCTCCGCTTAAGGGGAAGCAACTGTTCTGAGCCTCAAGGCCGAAAGCGGCCGTAAGCATAAGGAAAAGAGTGAGAAGAAGTCTGTTCATCAGAAGGCGGTGGAGTTGTCAAAATCCTGGTAGGAACCGCTGTCCTGGGGGGCGGGGTCGTTGGCCGCACTGGCAACAGGGCCTCTCTGGGCATATACATCCAGGCTTTGGTCAGGTTCTACAAACTTTACCTGACCGGCCTTGTACTTCATCTCAATGTCGCAGACCTCACCGTTACGGTGCTTGGCTATCACTATGATGGCTTTCTCCTTGTCTTCGGGGTTCTCGCTCATGCCCACGAAATCCGGGCGGTGGATGAATATGACCATATCTGCATCCTGCTCAATGGAGCCGGACTCACGGAGGTCGGAGAGCTGGGGCTTGCCCATACCGCCCGTACGCTGCACCGCGTTACGGGACAGCTGGGAGAGGGCTATGATGGGGATGTTCAGCTCCTTGGCCGTAGCCTTGAGGGTACGGGAGATGGCCGCCACCTCTTGTTCTCGGAGTCCCCTGAGTTCCACGGGGCCCTGCATGAGCTGGAGGTAGTCCACCACAATGAGCCTCACGCCTTTCTGCTTTACAAGACGCTTTGCCTTGGTGCGGAATTCCATTATGGGAATGCCGGGGGTGTCGTCTATATATAGAGGTGCCTTCGCGAGGCGCTTGAGGGTGTCTTCAAGCTGGATCCACTCAAAGCTTTCCAGCTTCACGCCACCCTTGATCTTTTCTCCGGAAAGCCCGGACTCTGTGGTAATGAGGCGCTTTCCAAGCTGGTCTGCGCTCATTTCCAGGGAGAACACCGCCACGGGCATATTGGCGTCTACGGCGGCGTTGCGGGCGATGTTGAGGGCGAATGCGGTTTTACCCACAGACGGACGGGCGGCCAGGATGATAAGGTCGCTCTTCTGCCAGCCCTGCGTGATGCGGTCTATGGAAGGATATCCGGAGGGCACGCCGGAAAGCCCGGTGGTATTCTGGAGTTCCTGGAGGTTGTTCAGGACTTCATTGATGATGGAGCCGATGTCCTGGACGTCTCGCTTTACATTGTTCTGGATGGCGGCAAAGACCTTGGTCTGGGCGTTGTCTATGAGGTCGTCAACATTTGTCGATTCGTCGAAAGACTGCTTCAGGATATCGTAGGAGGCCGTTATGAGGTCCCTTTGGATGGTCTTTTGCTTGAGGATCTTGATGTAGTATTCTATGTGGGCGGCAGCACCGATATTCTGGGACAAGCGCGCAAGTTCCACGGGGCCTCCAATCTCTTCAAGGTCTCCCCTTGAACGGAGTTTCTCGCTTACCGTGACTATGTCTATGCTTGCGTGGTCATTGACCAGCGCACTCATGGCCTCGAAGATCTTGCGGTGACGGGGATCATAGAAGCAACTGGCGCTGAGTTCTTCCATGGACTCGTCGATGGTTGCCGGCTCTACCAGCATTGCACCAAGCACGGCCTCCTCAACATCAAGGGCCTGAGGGGGTCTGTTCCCCATCAGAGCCTCAAGGTTCAGGGGCTCGGAGCCTCCGGCTTTATGTGCCTTGCCCGCCATAGACTACCTAGTTTTCGAAATCCGGGTTGATGATGATGCGGCCGCAGTGCTCGCAGATGATGAGCTTGCGATTGGAGGCAATCTCCACGCGGCGCTGAGGGGTGATGGTGTTGAAGCAGCCGCCACAGGAGTCTCCGTTGTAGATGCCCACAACTGCAAGGTGGTTGTGCACGCTGGCGCGGATGCGCTCGTAGGCGCTCATGGTGCGGGCGTCGATCTTGGCGGCGCACTCTTCGCGGCGCTCACGGAGAACAGCCTCTTCCTTAGCGGTTTCCTCTACGATGGTCTCGAGTTCGGCCTTCTTGGCGGCAAGGTCTTCCTCACGGATGGTGAGGCGGTCCTTGATGTCGTCGAGTTCGGCCTTCTTCTCACCAATCTCATAGCGGGTGTCGTTGATGGTCTTCTCGTCGATCTGACGGAGGAGGTCCTGGTTCTCGATTTCCTTGTTCAGGGAGTCGTACTCGCGGGAGTTGGTGATGGTTTCCAGCTGGTGCTGGTACTTCTGGATAATGTTCTCGTGTTCGGCGATTGAGAGCTTGGCGTCCGCGATGTTACGGTTAAGCTGGTCCACCACGGCAGCGATGGAAGCGCTGCGCTCCTTGAGAGCCGAAATTTCACCCTCCAGGGCCTCTACCTCTGCGGGAAGGGCGCCACGGAGCTGGATTATCTTGTCAATCTCTGAATCTGCAGCCTGAAGCTGGTAGAGGGTCCTCAGTTTTTCCTCTACGCTCATATCAGAGTCTGCGAACGACTTCTGAAGCGAAACGAAGGTTTCCCTGTTGTCAATGGGGGCCTGGGCTTTCTGAGCTGCGGTTGTTTTCTTTGTTGCCATATGTTATAAATCGATTTATTTTGTCACCACAAAATAGTGGACGGGATTGCTCCTGTCCAGCATGCCGGATGAATAGCTTGCAAAGGTAGGAAATTTTTTCCGTATTTGCGTAAGCAAAATGTCCACAATGTCAACTTCGCTCTCAAAATGGCCGATATCCATGACCATGAATCCTTCCGAAGTAAAGAAATTGTGATAGGAAACATCCGCCGTAATGTAAAGCTGCGAACCGGCTTTTTCGGCAAGGGAAATCTCCCCTCCTCCGCTTCCGCCAAGCACCGCCACCCTCCGGATGGGCCCCTCAAGAGGCTTGGAACTTCTTATGAGTTTAAGGCCGAACGCCTCCCCTACATACTCCAGGGCCTCTTTTCCGGTCATGGGACGGGGAAAACTGCCAATGCATCCAAGCCCGTTACCGTCCGCGTCCTTTTCCAGAATCTCTATGCCTTCAAGGCCAAGTTTCCGGGCCATCGCCCAGCTTACGCCCTCCGGCACTTTATCGGCCGAAGTATGGGCGGCATAAACGGCCACGCCGCCCTTCACGGCGGCCATTACCGCAGCCCCCACGGGATCTCCGGGGCCGATATGCTTGAGGCCGTGAAAGATGAGCGGATGGTGCGTCACAACCATGTTGCAGCCCCTTTCAATGGCTTCGGCAATAAGTTCCACGGTGCAGTCAAAGCCCACCAGGACGCCCTTGACATCGTCTTCCGGGCTCCCGATGATAAGGCCGCTGTTGTCCCAGCCCTCCTGCACGCAGCGGGGAGCGAATTCCTCTATGGCGCCTACTATGTCCTTTACTTTCATAACACGTTCCTTACGGCTACAAGCTGCTCACGGATGGCTTTAAGGCTTGAAAGCACCTTCACGCGACTTTCCACGCTCCGGCGGTCTTCCCTGAACTTCTGGGCCACACCCTCCAGGGTAAGCCCCTGCTTTTTCACAAGGAACTGAATCTGCTTCAGGGTTTCAATGTCGTCCTCGTGGAACAGCCGGTTTCCCTTTGCGTTGCGCTGAGGCTTTACGTACTTCTCAAAGTAGTTGCTCCAGTAGCGCACTGCCGAAGGTGCCTCCCCCAGCATCTGCGCCACTTCTCCCATTGTGTACAAAAGTTTTGCCATAAAGCTCTTATTGTTTCTTGTTAGGTTGATGCGAAAAACTCCTCCTGGGGCCCTCCTTCTCCAGCCAGTACTCATGGTCAAACGCCTCTCCGGGGTACTCATACGCCCCCTCATGGTCTATCCTGAACGCCAGATACGTTATGGGCAGCCCCATCTGAAGGAACATCTTTTCGTAAAAGGTCTGCACCGATGTTACTTCCTCTACGGAGAGGGGGTACATGTCTCCGAACCCATGGCCACCCTCGGCCGTGTAAGAGGGAGGGGCCCACGAAGTGGGAGGGGTCGGCGAAGCCGACGGTTCGGGGACATGTATCCCCTCTCCGTAAACATCTGTACCAGAGGCAACTATCTGAAGATTATTGACTTTACAGACAGCACTGGTGTATTCAAACAGGTAGCGGGAATCCGTCTTGAGGTGGACTATTCCGCCGGGGCGGAGGAAACTGCGGTAGCGGTCCAGGAAAAGCGGGGAACTGAGGCGGGAATTCTCCGAGCCGCGAAGCTGAGGGTCGGAGAAAGTAAGCCAGATCTCGGAAACTTCGGCAGGGCCGAAAAACGCCCCGATAAACTCTATGCGGGTGCGGAGAAAAGCGACGTTTGGCATTGCCTCAAGAGTTGCCTCCTTAGCGCCGGACCAAAGCCTTGCGCCTTTTATGTCCACGCCTATGTAATTGATCTCAGGATGCCTTTTGGCCAGGGCGATGGTGTAGTCCCCCTTGCCGCAGCCAAGCTCCAGCACAATGGGATTGTCATTGCCGAACATATCCCTTCCCCAGTTGCCCTTGATGGGATGGTCCCTGAGCACAAGAGCCTTGCTTCCGGGAGCCTTAGGGGCAAGCACGGAAGAAGCGTCCGGCTGCAGAAGACAGCGGAAAGTGGTATTTTCGGCAAATTTTTTCAGTTTTCCGTGACCCATTACAACTGGCGTTTCTTATTCTTGCGACGTTTCTTGCGTTTCTTTTCAGGGTCGAACCTGTTGATGGCATCGTCACCAACGGCCGACACAAACTCCGGAGCGGCCTCGGGTTCTTCCTGCAAGGTTGCAGGACGCTCACCGCGGCGGTTCATGGCCTGGATTTCCCTCACTTCATCGGCCGAAAGCCCATACACCTTTGCAAGCGAACCCTTCTCGTAGGAGAAGTACAGCATGCCGGCAAGGATATCCGTCTTCACAAGGAAAGCCTGGCCGTCCTGGAGCTCCAGGGGCTCGTTTACGCGGGGAAGACGGGAGCGGGCGTCGGTGTAGGCTGCGACCTCGTAGTTCAGGCAGCACTTGAGCTTTCCGCACTGGCCTGCAAGCTTCTGGGGATTCAGGGAAAGGTCCTGGACGCGGGCGGCGGCAGTAGTGATGGACTTGAACTCCGTGATGTAGTTGGCGCAGCAAAGCTCCCGGCCGCAAACGCCAAGGCCTCCAATGAGACCGGCCTCCTGGCGGGCGCCTATCTGCTTCATTTCCACGCGGATATGGAATTCTTCGGCAAAGTCCTTGATAAGCTGGCGGAAGTCCACGCGGCCGTCGGCAATGTAGTAGAAGATTGCCTTGGTACCGTCTCCCTGGAACTCTACGTCCCCAATCTTCATCTCTAGGCCAAGGTTTGCGGCAAGGACGCGGGCGCGGATCATGGTCTCTTCCTCGCGGGCGATAGCCTCCTGCCAGCGCTGGATGTCAAACGGGCGGGCCTTGCGGTAAATCTTCTTCAGCTCCTGCGTTTCCGGATTCACCCCCTTGCACTTCATCTGGCGGGCCACAACGGGGCCTTCAAGGGTAACGATTCCAAGGTCGTGGCCCGTTGCGGCCTCAACCACCACAAGGTCTCCGGTCTTGATGCTTTGGCCGGATGCATTTACGTAGATACCCTTGCGGGTGTTTTTGAACCTAACCTCATAGTAGCCGTCCCACTGCTCCTGGGCGATGCCCTTGAGGGTGTCGTAAACCTCAAGCTTGCAGCATCCCTGGCGGTAGCGTATATCTTTTTCTCCCGTTTCCTCGTCTGTCACTATGGTACAGCCGCGGAAACAGTCGAACTGGATGGTTTCGTTGGAATAATCGGTCATAGCGTATATAGTTTGCTCACTAAGTCTGTGAACAGGATTTTCTGGTTTACATTGCGTTCCAGAAGGGTAAGGGCGCGCTGCAGGGCGTCATTGGCCTTTCTGGGGAAGGTGGGGGCAAGGCTGCCCGCCATCCTCTGGAACCAAGCCTCCTCCCCGGCGGGAAGGGTGGCAAGGGACGGGGCCTTCTGGACCATGAAAATGCGCCGGAGGTCTTCCGATGCAAGGGTGCAGAAAGCCTTCTGCTTCTCTCTGTCCTTGAGGTCCGCTACGGCTTCGGCGGTTTCAAGGGCCTGGAGCAGGTTCCTGGATGCGGTTGCCTCCAGGATATCGTGGAAGAGGTCCCTCAGGACTGCAGTACCAGCGGCCTCGCGGGCATGGACAATGGCTTCGGCCTCAAGGGAAAGAGGCTGTATCCTGATGCGAAGGCAGCGGGAGGATATGGTCACAAGCACCTTTTCCGGAGCCTGGGTTATGAGGAAGAAAAGAGTCTTCACCGGCGGCTCCTCTATCATCTTGAGAAGGGCGTTGGCCGCCTGGGCGTTCATCTTCTCCGGAAGGTACATGACCACAGAGCGGTATCCGCCTTCCACGGCGCTCAGGGACAGTTTTTCCAAAAGGGCGCGGGCCTCGTTGACGGAAATTGAGCTTTGTTTTCCTTCTATGCCGATAGCCTCGTAGAGCTCCGTCTCATAGAAATAGGGATTCTCTTCCAGAAGCTCCCTGAAAGGCTTCAGAAAGTTCTGGGACACGGGTTTGTCCGGGCCAGCCACGGGAAACACAAAGTGGATGTCGGGGTGGATGAGTTTCTGGACACGGGGATTGCCGCCGTAGAGTTCCTCCAGGAAATTCATTACAATGGGGAAAGCGCCGGCGCCGTCGTCCTGGTGAAGGAGGATGGCGTGGGGCACCTTGCCGCTCTGCACCATGCGGTGAAGGGCTTCAACAACCTCCGTATTCCCGTATACTTTCATCATTTCTCCCTGTCTCCAACAAATCTGGCTATCTTCAAGAGGCGGTCCTTGGCCGGGCCTTCCGGCAGGAAATCAAGGCAGGAAACGGCCCTGCCGATGAATTCGTCCACCTTGAGGGCGGCTTTATCAACGCCTCCCCGCATTATCACAAATTCCCTTACGGCATGGCCAAGCTCCGGGTTGTCGGAGATGCGGGTTACCATGCTGCGGATTTCGGCCTCCTCGGGAGCGCCTTCAAGGGCGCAAAGGAGGGGCTGGGTAATCTTCTGCTCCTTGAGGTCTATGCCCACGGGCTTTCCTAGGGCTCCATCGGCCGAAGCATAATCCATCCAGTCGTCCTTCACCTGGAACGCCATGCCAAGGAGCTTTCCAAACTCTCCCATTGCCTTCACGGCATGTTCAGGGGCATCTGCAGACAATGCTGCGGTAAGGGCCGATGCCTCAAAAAGGGACCCGGTCTTGCAGTAGATGATTCTCTCGTAGTCCTCCTGCGTGGTATCACCTGACGATGCCTTTTCCATCTGGAGGAGTTCGCCTTCGGCAAGGTGGGAAAGGGTGTCGGCAAAAATCCTTATGGCGCGGTTTGTTGAATGGGTGGCGCTGAGGATGGTTTTAACGGCCTTCACAAGCCAGTAGTCGCCAATGAGGACAGAGGCCTGGGGGCTAAGGATGCTTGCAACGGTGGGGCGGCCCCTGCGTTCCGATGCCCCGTCCACTACGTCGTCGTGGAGAAGGGTGGCGTTGTGCAGAAGTTCCGATGCCGCGGCGTAACGGATGGTATCGGCGTTGTACTCCCCAAGGGCATCGGCCACAAGAAGGGCCAGGGACGGCCTCATCATCTTGCCGGGGTTCTCCCTGAGGGAACGGTTGGTGGCGTCAAGGAGCCCTACGTCTGAGCGGAGGGCGTCTTCTATGACGCTCTCGACTTCCTTCAGACGTGACTCTATGTGACTCAAATCCAGCATTTTTGCCTCTTTTTGAGGGATTTCACTACTTGCCGAAAGTCAAATCCCGCATTTTCCTTCCTTTTTGAGGGTTTTCACTTTAAATCTTCTAAAATTTCCTGAACGCTTTCAGGAAATTTTAGGAGGTCACGGTCCCGTGGCTCCAGCATCTTCGTTTCCACGAAATGGTCCAGGAGGGCCTTGAGGGGATTGTAGAAGCCGTCTATGTTAAGGGCATATAGCTTCCCCTGGTATTTGTGGAGCTTGGCAAGCGTATGGGTTTCAATGAGTTCGTCCATTGTGCCGATTCCCCCGGGAAGGGCTATTGCGGCAACGGTGCCCTCACGCATCTTTTCCTTGCGTTGGGCCATGGTGTCTGTCCAGATTACCCTGGTGACGCCGGGGTTTTCAAGACCAGCCATGAACTTGGGCAGCACGGCGGTATGGTCTCCGCCACACTTCACGGACTCATCCGTGATAGCGCCCATTGTGCCCACTTTGCCGCCGCCGGACACAAGTCCGTAACCCTTGGAATGGAGCCCGCGGGCAAGTTCCCGTGCTGCTTCATTGTACTTTGGGTCTATCTTTGAGCTGGCCGCGCAGAAAATGACAATCCTGTCCATTCCCCGCTACAGGTTTGCCTTGATCTTTTCCAGGAGTGCGGGTTTGGGCATTGCGCCTACGGTCTTGTCCACAATCTCACCGTTCTTTATGAACAGGAGGGTAGGGATGCTCATGATGCGGTACTGGGCGGCAATTTCGTCTGCGTCGTCCACGTTCACCTTCACAACGGTAATCTGCTCCGGCATTTCGGCCTCAACCTCATCAAGGATGGGAGAAAGCATACGGCAGGGACCGCACCAAGTGGCCCAGAAATCAACAATAACAAGCTTGCTGTCCTGGATGAGCTCCGAAAAATTTGTATTAGTTGCAACTTTCATAAGAATACATTTTTATCAATTCACAAATATAATATTTTTCTAACTCCTTTCCAAGTGCACCCTCCGTCCCAATTTTAGGGACGGTAAGCACAAAACAGGCCGAAAATGCGCCTACCGTCCCGGGTATATGGACGGTAGGCGCACTTAGAGCAAAAATTGTTTCCTAGAAGAACAGGCCCAGGGTGACTTTGATACCCTGGTAGTTCTTGATGTCCTTGTAGCTGGTTTTGATGTTGTCGGCAATCTGGGTGCCGTCAATCTTGCCGCCGTTATACAGGCTGCCAAGGTTCATGAACCACTGTACGGTGAGCTGGAAGTGGTCCAGCACCTGTACGCCGCCGCCAATGCCAAAGCCGTACTCAAGCTTGTTCTTGGTTTCCTTGATTTCGGCGTTCCACTTTTCATAGTCTATGGAACCGCTGGAAACGGTGCCGTCTACCAGCATGGCATAATTCTCATTTCCGGTGATGGCGTATCCCACAAAGGGCTCGACAAGCACAAACGGACGGAACATAAGGAGGTCTACGCCTGCCTGAAGGCCGGCCGAAAGCTCCAGATATCCGGTTTTGGTCTGGAAGGAGTTTGCTGCATTTGCGTAAGTGCCGTCCGCGATGGTCTGCTGAAGGTTTGCGCCCTTCACCTGATATGCAATCTGAGGCTGGATGGCAAAGATGCTGCCAAGCTCCCAGCGCACTGCTGCGCCAACGTGATACAGGCTCACGTTCTTGAGATTTGCCATGGCATCCTTGGTGTTGACGCCGGTAGAGGAGGAAGTGAAACCTCCAATTACGCCAAACTGCTGGGCCTGGGCCACCGATGCGGTCACAAGAGCCGCGGCAATGATAACAAACAGTTTTTTCATGATATCTTCTCTTTTAGGTTAAAATCCTTTGATAACCGCAAAGATAACAAAAATTCACAATGATTCCTCTATTGGAAGGACATAAGCCCTGAGGCCAAGTTTTTCGTTGGCCGAATCTGTCTCCCTCAGGGCCTTCATGATCTTGGGCGCCAGGGAATCATCAACGGCAGTGAACAAGGCGTGGTTCTGCGTGGGCCATGCATGGGAGCCAAGGTGAGGCTCGCCGTCAATGCTCCCGCGGCCGCCAACTTCCGTCCACACGGTGTAGCCCCTTTGGCCGATGCCCTCCAGGAGCTCTACTATCTCCTGGTTATAGGCCTGGTTGTATGAAATGAATATCGCTTTCATCGTTTTCAATTTTGAGATTCTTCGCTTTGCTCAGAATGACAATTACGCCGCTTTGCGGGCCTTTCTACGTTCACGGTGCTCCGTGAAGCCGCAGTAAAGGACTGGGATAAGCACAAGGGTAATGAGCGTGGAGACACTGAGACCCCATGCCACGGTGGTGCCAAGGCCCCTCCACATTTCCGAGCCTTCGCCGCGGCCGAGAGCCATGGGAAGCATACCCAGAACCGTAGTAAGAGTGGTCATGAGGATAGGCCTCAGACGGCTTCTGGCGGCCGTTACGGATGCTTCGCGAACATTGTAGCCTCTCTCCTGCAGAAGGATGGTGTAGTCTATGAGCACTATACCGTTTTTAACCACTATACCCAGAAGGATTATAATGCCAATCAGGGACATCACTCCAATTGCCAGATTTCCAATCATGTTGCCCAGGAACACGCCCACAAATGCAAACGGGATGGAGAACATGATCACAAACGGGCCCATGAAGGATTCAAACTGGGAAGCCATTACCATGTACACCAGAATGATGATGAGAATCACAAGAAGGGTCATGTCGGAGAACATGTCCTGCTGGTTTTCATAGTCTCCGCCTATCCTCCAGCTGAACTGGGGGGGAAGAGGATTTGCGGCCATTATTGAATTCACTTCCTGAACGCCTTCAGAGAGGGATTTCCCACGCGACATGATACCCGTAACCATTATGTAGCGGTCACGGTTCTTGCGCTGGATGGTAGGCGGAACCTTGGACTCCACAATCCGGCCAAGGTCCTTAACCTTTATGCCCCTTCCCTGGGTGTTGTAAATCATGATATTCTCTATGTCCTCAATGGAAGTACGGAACTCCGGGGCATAACGCACGCGGATGTTGTACTCCTCACCGTCCTCCCTGTAATAAGAGGCCACGGAGCCTGACATTGCGGCCGAAACAGCTGCAGCGGCGGTAACGGAGGAAAGACCATTGAGGGAGAGTTTCTCCCTGTCAAAGTCTACCTCGTATTCCGGCGTATACTGGTCCCTGGAAAGGATTGCCTGTGCAAACAGGCCGGACTCCATCATGCGGGCACGGACTTCGCGGGCCGTAGCCTCGGTTTCGGCAAAGTCATAACCGTAAATCTCAACCTGGACTGATGCGCGGCCACCCATACCGCCGCCTTCGGAAACATTGAACTTGTTGATTTCAGGGAACAGGCGGAGGTCGGCCCTCACAACGTCGGCAAGCTCCGATACGGAACGCTTACGGTTTTCCATGGACCCCACGTTGATGTTCATGGAGATGAGGTAGGTGCCGTTTTGCTGCATGGAGGCAAACGCGTTGTCGGAGTCGGCCTGGCCGAAGCGGTAGCTCAGCACCTTAATCTCAGGGATATCGGCCGAAATCTTCTCATAGATGCGGGCCGCGACGTCACGGGTGACATCCTGTGCCGTACCGATAGGAAGTTCGATGGATGCCTGGATTCGGCCGCTGTCGGCGTTGGGGAAATACTCCGTCTTCATGCGGGGGATGTAGATTACGGCAACCGCCGCAAATATCACCACCGCAAGCACCAGGATGAGTTTCTTCCGGGTCATGCACCAGCCGATGAACCTTGAATAACCCCTTGAAAGGGCATCCAGGGCCTTGTTCACCGGACCGAAGACAAGCTTGAAGACCTTGCTTGTATTGGGCTTGTTGTCCATGAGCTGTGAGCACAGCATGGGAACCAGGGTAAGTGCCGCCACGGTGGACACTATCATAATGATGGAAACAATCCAGCCAAGCTGCCTGAACATGATGCCGGCCATGCCGGAAATCATGGTAAGGGGCAGGAACACGCATAGCATTGTGAGCGTGGAGGCAATGACGGAAATACCAACTTCCGCCGTACCGTGGACGGCAGCCTCCTTGGGTTTCTCTCCCCTTTCAAGGTGCGAGGTAACGTTCTCAAGAACCACAATGGCGTCGTCCACCACCATGCCGATTGCAATGGACAGGGCGCTCATGGAAATGATGTTGAGCGTGCTTCCGGTGGCAAACAGGTACAGCAGGGATGCCAGGAGGGCGATAGGGATGGAGAGCACAACTATGAGCGTACCCTTCAGTCTTCCAAGGAAGAGGAACACCACCAGCATAACCACCAGGAAGGTGATGAGGATGGTCTCCTTCAGGGAGTTGATGGTACGCAGGATGTTGTCGGAGTTGTCCACTACGGTTGTAATCTTGACATCCGCGGGAAGGTTTTTCTCCAGGCGGGCCATCTCTTTTTTGACCTTCCGGATAATCTCCACGGTGTTGTAGCCGCTCTGCTTCTGGATAATGATCTGGGCACCGCGGGTGCCGTTGGTGTAGGACTCCTGGCTCTTTTCCTCAACGTCGTCAACCACGCGGGCGACGTCCCTCAGGTACACTGCCGAACCTCCGAAGTTCCCCACCACAATGTCAAGAAGCTCAGAGGGGTCCTGGAACTCCTTCTTGATGCGAAGGGTATAGGTATCTGAGCCGATATCTATGCTTCCGGAAGGGATATTGCGGTTTTCGGCCGCGATGATCTGGGAAATGACGGGGATGGAAAGGGAGTAGGCCTCCAGCTTTGCGGGGTCGCAGTACACCTGGATTTCACGCTTAGGGGCACCTGCCACGGACACGGTACCAACGCCCGTCACACGGGCAAGCGGGGTTGCCACGCGCTCGTCCAGGATCTTGTCCAGCGCGCTCACGCTCTGTGAAGCTGTAGCGGCCATGATCATGATGGGCATGTCGTCTACGCTGAACTTGAACAGGAAGGGCTGCGAGGCGCCGTCCGGGATGGTCTGGGATATCATGTCCAGCTTGTCCCTGACGTCGTTGGTGGCTTCGTCGATGTCTGTTCCGTACTCGAACTCCAGGGTGAGGACGGCAATGTTCTCACGGGAGTTGGAGGTGAGGTTCTTGAGGTTGGGAACACCGTTGAGGGAGTTCTCCAGGATTTTGGTGAGGTTGTTCTCAACATCTTCGGCCGAAGCCCCCGGATAGGAGCTCATGACCATGATGGTGTTGGACTCGATGTCCGGGAAATTGTCTACGGGGAGCCTGGTGAGGGCGAAGACGCCAAGGATGGCGAATGCCAGGAACACCAGCCCGGTAGTTACCGGATTGTTGACGGCTGTTCTGTAGATACTCATAGCACGTTCACCTTCACGCCGTCCTTAAGGGCGGCCTGGCCCTTTACAACAACCTTCTGACCGTCCTGAAGCCCGGCCACAATTTCATATTCGGCACCTATGTGGCGGCCGACGGTTACGGGAATGTAACTTACCGTAGAGTCCTCGCCCAGCACATAGATGAAGCGGGTTCCGGTGCCTTCCTGCTTTACGAGGCACTTGTCCGGGACTATCACGCTCCTCCTGTCCCCGAAGTTCACGGTGACGCGGGCGTACATGCCGGGGCGAAGCACTTTGTCTGCGTTAGGGACAACGACTTCGGCCTTAAAGGTATGCGTGACGGCATCTATGGTAGGATACAGGCGCTCAATCTTGCCCTGGAAGGTTTTGCCGGGGATGGCGTCTACGGTAAGGGACACCTTGTCGCCTTTTTTCACCTTGGTGTATTCGGACTCTGAGACTCCCACAAGGAGTTTCACGGGCACAACCTGCTGTACGGTGAAGATGGGGGCGCTCATTCCGAACATGTCCCCTTTGTCAAAATTACGGGCCGAAACATAGCCGGTGATGGGGCTGCGGAGGATGGTGTTCTCCTTCACGTTGTTGTAGTTGGACTTACGCACCTTGTAGCCAAGCTCCGCGGTCTCGAAGTCGCTCTTTGACACGCCGCCTTCCTCGTAGAGGCTCTTGAGACGCTCGTACTCGATTTCGTCGTTTTTCACCTGAAGCTCAAGCTGGTCAAGCTGCAGGCGGTCCATTTCGGCAAGGACCTGTCCCTTCTGGACATAGTCCCCCACCTCCACGTTGATTTTGCGGATGCGGCCGCCGCTCTGGGGCATGATGTTGTTCACGGCGTATGCCTCTACGGTAGAGGCGTAAACGCTCTCCTGGGGTACCAGGCGCGCCTCTGCCACTGCAATTTCCACGTTGGGAACAATCTCTGCGGGAGCCGCAGGAGCGGGGGTTTCGGCCTTCTTGGAGCCGAAGTTGCCGCACGATACCGCGGCAAGAAGAGTTGCTATAAGTGCAATTCCTTTCCTATTCATATGTCTTGTCTTCTGTAAAATCGTAACCTAATGTCTGTTCAAGACCGGCCTTTGCCACTACAAAGTTGTAAACGGCCTGCGCCGCCTGGAGGCGGGTTTGGGTGAGGGTGAGCTCCGTGTTGTTGAGGTCCGTGAGAGTGCTCTTCCCAACCTCGAAGCTCTTGGAGGCAATGTTGTAGGCCTTCTCTGCGCTTGTAAGGGCTTCCTTGGCGGCGTCGTAGGTTTTCATTGCCGTATCCATGGTGGAGAGGCTCTGGCGGATGCCAATGCGGATCTGGCGCTCAGTGTTTTCCCTCTGTAGCTGAAGTTCGTCGGCCTGCACGCGAGTCTGCTTGATGGTATGGTAGCGCTGCCCGCCGGAGAAGATGGGGATGTTCAGGGAGAACACCGCCGTGCTTGAAGGCAGCCATTTCCACTGGCTCAGGTTGAACTTGTCGCTCTGGGTGTAGTAGTTGTAGGAAATCTGGGCCGAAAGCGTAGGGAGGTATGCGTACTGCTGCATCCTTATCTGCTTTGAGAGCATTTCGGCCTGGGCTTCCAGCTGGCGGAGCTGGGTATTGCGGTCAAGGGAAGCCTCCGAGCCTTCATTGATGTCGTAGAACATGTGCTGGGCAAAGTCTTCCAGGGTTCCAACCACATCCACCGGACGGTCAAGGTCCAGTCCCATGACGGCCTTCAGCTGCCACAGGGACAGGTAGATTGAGTTTTCGGCGTTGTAGACGTTGGGGATGGCCGCGGCAAGGGAGCTCTGCGCACGGGCAAGGTCAAGCTCCGACGCCTTCTGGACATTATAGCGGCTTTCCGTTGTCTTGAGGTTCTGGGCGGCGTTTTCAAAAACGGCGTTGTAGACATCGTAGGAGGCCTTTGCCATAAGCACGGCGTAGTAGGCCTGCTTTACCTGGGTAACGGTTCCAAGGCGGCTTTCGCGGGCTTTCTCAACGGCAAGTTCCACCTGGTCTCCGGTAAGGCGAAGGCTCTCCCATAGCTGGGCATTCACAATGGGCATTGAGGCGCTTATGCCAAGCTGCACCTGATTGCGGCGGCCCATCTCAATGGGGTCACTGCTGGAAGAAGTCTTTTCCTCCGCCTTTGGGGGCACATACGTCTCGAAGGTCATGTTGTTGGCAGCATATAGCTGCTGGATGTAGTACAGAATGGGCTCAAAGGCGCTGGTCATCATGGAAGCCATGCCGCCGCCGGAAGAACCTGAAGACTCGTCATCCGAGCCGAAGAACACCTTCTGCTTCTGGATTGCGTAACTGTACATTCCGGAAGCGTTGATCTGGGGGAACAGAGCGCCGTAAGACCCTTTTTGGGCATATTTCTGGCGCGTTACCTCCATGTCGGCAACCTTCACGGACGTATTTTCACTGAGGGCTATCTTTATGGCATCGTCAAGGGTGAGGACAAGGGCGGAGTCCTTCCCGGGAGCAGTGCCAGCCGCATCCTGATACTGGGCCCATGCCGAACAAGGCAGGAGGAGAAGCAGGGTGAGGGCAAAATTTTTAATACACATAAAACTAACTGAATAAGTTGGCTATTCACTGCAAAAACCAGGCCCGCATATTGATGCGGGCCAAAAATTCAGCATGAACGCGTGAATATATCTACTTTCCTGTGGGATGGGCATAATGAGTGGGCTGGGCCTTGGGCTTGCCTGCGGGCTGGGGAGGAATGGCCTTAGCCGGCTGCTTCTTTATGAAAGCGTACACAAGGAAGCCTATTCCAAGGAGGACAAACGGAATTGAGAGGAGCTGCCCCATGTTGAGGGCCATATTGGCCTCGAAATCCACTTGGTCGTTCTTGACAAACTCTATGAGGAAACGGCTGCCGAAGCACACAATGAGGAACAGGCCGATGAATGTGCCGCGGTATACCTTGTCCAGTTTTTTCCAGTACAGCCACATGAGAAGGATGCCAAGGAGAAGGTATGTGCCGGCCTCGTAGAGCTGGGTGGGATGGCAGGCGACGGTTTCTCCGTTGCGCTCAAACACAAAGCCCCAGGGAAGGGTGGTTGGGCCGCCGTAAATCTCTGAGTTGAAGAGGTTTCCAAGACGGATGAAGCAGGCTGCAAAGCAAACCGGAATGGCAATGTGGTCTATTACCCAAACAAAGTCGAAGCCGTTTGCGGGGCCGTATTTGCGGGCATACCAGATGATGCCAAGGATGATTGCAATGGTGCCGCCGTGACTTGCCAGGCCGCCTTTCCAGGGCATGAAGATTTCCCAGAAAGCCTGCCAGTTGGTCATTCCGCGTGCCGCCACCTGAGGAGACACCGTGCCGCCGAACATCTGGACAAACGGCGCCAGGTAGTAATCCGGTTCATAGAACAGGCAGTGCCCCAGGCGTGCGCCAACAATGGTGCAGATGAGGAGCATATAGAGCATGGGGTCCAGGAGGGCCTCGCTTATCTTTTCACGGTTGAAAAAGCTTTTCATTATGAACCAGCCCAGGATGAAGCCGCTCACAAAAAGCAGTGAATACCATCTGAGCTCGAATCCGCCGATATGGAAAATGGCGGGATCAATATTCCAATGTACAATAAGTGTTTCCATGCTACAAAGTTAGCAATAAACTCGCTATTGTCAAGACCTCGGCATGTATGTCCTGTACTTGTGCCTAGCCAGGGCATCTGATTACACAAAAACGGCCGTTTTCGCGTAACGGGCGGCCCTAAAGGCTTTTAATTACACAAAAACGCGGTTTTCTGTGTAACGCCGTGCCCCTCATGCTGTGGACCAGGTCCAGTGGGCTATTTCCTCAGATATTTCCACCCTATCACCGGAAGGGTGAAGGCCAGGAAGCACGCCGCTATCCAGAAAATGGATACGGGGGTGAAATTGTAGGCTTCGGCCGAAGAATTACCCTGGATGAGGAAGCCGCTCACCATGCTCTGGAGGCCTGCGGCGGCATAGCTGGAGATGCCCACAATGCCAAGTGCGGCTCCTGTTGCCTTGCGGGGCACAAAGTCCAGTGCCATGAGGCCTGCAACAATGCAGAATACCACGCTGAAGGCAAAACTGAACAGGGCCACAAAAGCCATGTTGCCCCAGAATCCGCCGCCAAGGAACAGGAACGCGGCAAGGGAGCACACCGCCAGGATACCGGAAAACACTACGGGCCTCACGCGGTTGCCTTTAAGCAAGACGTCCGAAATCCAGCCTGCGGCAAGGTTTCCGGCAACGCCAAAGATTTCGGCAAGCCCTATTACCTGCGTGGCGCCTTCAAGAGAGAAACCCTTCTGCTTCTGGAGAAACAGTACGCCCCAGTCCGACACCGCATGCTGGGTAATGTATAAAAAGGCTGTGGAGATGGCTATGACCCAGATTCCGGGGTGCTTGAACACCCACTTCTGGAGTTCCCTGGTAGGACGTTTGTCCAGCGGTTTGGTCTCTTCCCCGGAGAGTTCCTGGACGGAAGGCAGGCCTTGGCTTTCGGGGGTGTCGGAGATGAAAAACACGGATACCGCAAAGCCGATAATTCCGGCAACCGCAGCGGCCATGAAGCCCCACTGCCAGCCCGCCGCGGCCACGATAAAGCCCGTAAGCATCATGGAAACTGCCTTGCCAAGCTGTGGAGTGGAGGAGAAAATGCTGTAGTACCGCCCCCTAAGGGACAGCGGGAACCAGCGGGAAAGGCTTATGGTGCCGGGCGGGGAGCCCATGGACTGGGCCCAGCCGTTGACGCCCCAAAATAGCGTGAAGGTGACCATCATCACTATGGAGCCAAAGCCAAGAGGCCCGTTCAGAAGCCCCATCAATGCCAGAATCAGGTTTACGACGGCCGAAATCCCTATGCCGGCCGCCATGAAGCGGCGGATGTTGCAGTAGTCGGCGATGAACCCGTTTGAGAACTTCCCCACCGCATAGACAAAGTAGAACGCGGAGCCTATTACGCCAAGCTGCCCGGCCGTGAGCACGCCGCCGTCTATGAGGGGCTGCTTCACCACGCCAAGGGTCATTCGGCACACATAATATAATGTATATGCCACCGTAACACCCCAGAAGGTCCTGGAGCGCAGACGTTTATACGCAGCGTCCACTTCCCCTTCCGGAACCTTTCCGGCCGAAGGCTTGCTTATGCGGAAGTAGCTATAAAGGGACATGGGCTAGCAGTCTGACAAGATAAGTCCAAGGTCTGTTCCGGGAATATATTGACGGGCATCAATCCCCAAAGCCCTTGCGCCGTCTACGTTGGCTTTGTTGTCATCTATGAAAAGAATCTCCTGAGGCTCCAGGCCGATTTTCCGGATAACGTACTTGTAAAACTCAGGATCCGGTTTCAGCATCTTGAGGTCCGATGAGATGAACTCCTCCTTGAACACGGTCTCCGGGTCTATCCCGTTATCTTTGAAAATACCGTGGCAGAGCCTTATGGAAATGGGATTGTTGTTTGTAAGAAGGTAGAGCGGATACTTTTCCGCGAGGTTTTTCACGGCCTGCACGGAACGGGGGTCCATCTTCCCATCAAGGAGTTCTCCCATGGCCCACTCTACATCCTCCGGCTTAGTGCCCGGGCGGGATTCGGCAATGACAAGGTCCTTGAAATGCTGCTCCGAGAGGCGGCCGCCCTCCAACTCTCCGTAAATGCCCTTCTGGTGATAAGGGTCCAGGAGCTGCGTAATCCTCTCAAAGCCAAGGCCGGAGCGGAATGCTTCCATGCATCGGCCCAAATTAAGGCCGATGAGCACCCCACCTATATCAAAAACTATTGCTTTAGGCATATCCTTTCACATTCTGAGGCTGCAAATTTACGAATTTACGGCGGATTTGGCAAAAGAGAAACCCGCAAGCGAATTTCACAATTGGCCGCGGGTGTATGGTAAGGTATCAATATTTATGTCTGATACCCCTTATTCCGAATTTCGTGCCAAACTCTTCTTCTTGTGCTTCTTTTTGTTCCAGTCACCGTAAATTTCACTCACGTTGCCGGCCGTAATGAACCCGTGAATGTCATTTACTTTCATGTATTCCATGAGGCTGGCAAACTCGTTCTGGGTAAGAAGGGCCTGGATTTCCACGTTCTGATGGCCGTTGTAGCCGCCCGTCACATTGTACAGGGAGCAGCCGCGCTCAAGGTCTTCAATGATGTATTTCCTCAGGCGTTCGTACTGGGAGGAAATTATGCACACCCTCTTTCGGCGGTTCATGCCGGCGGTAAAGTAATCAAGCGCAATTCCGTTGATCCAGGTGCCGATAAGGCCAATCACAACAAGCCTGAAGGGATTGATGGCAAAAGCCGTGCAGCAGATGAGGGCTCCCGCAATGGAGACGGACGTGCCAAGGTCTATATGCAGGTACTTGTTCACTATCTTTGCCAGGATGTCCAGACCGCCGGTAGAGGCGTTGATGTTGAAAAGGATGGTCTGGGAAGCGCTGAGAATGAGCACAAAGCAAAGGAGGTCGAACCAGGGGTCGTTCATGAGGGAAGTCTGGCCGGGCTCCAGAAGCTTCTCAATGGGCAGGATCTTCTCCCAGAAATCCACCAGCGGACCCAGGATCAGGGCCGTATATACGGTCTTTGCGCCAAACTCCTTGCCTATGAGGAGCCATGCCATCACAAGCAGGATTGCATTGATGATTACAATCACCTGCGACACCTTGATGCCTATTCCGGCCATGCTCAGGAGTTTCCCGATTACAATGGAAAGGCCGGTAATTGAGCCTACAACCAGTTTTGACGGCATAAGGAAGTAATAGACAGCGGCGGCTGCAACCGTCATGCCGGCTGTCATGATGAAAAGCTCTTTCCAAAATTTCCAGCTTTTCAGGATTTCAAGAATGTTTTTCATAAAATGTGGTTAGTGTTAGTCTCATTCTGCGGCCTGGCCTCCTGCGAGGTCCAGGATTTCCGATGTAATTTTCTGCTGCCTGCCCTTGTTGTACTGTAGCGTAAGCTCTGCAAGGAGGTTCTCGGCGTTGTCCGTGGCCGTTTGCATGGCTATTGTGCGGGCCGCATGCTCTGCCGCAGCGCTGTCAAGCAGGGCGGCGTATAGTTTCAGTTTCAGTGTTTTTGGTATCAGTGCCTCCAGAAGTTCCCGGGCAGAAGGCTCCAGGATGGCATCGGATGCCCGGTCAGTGCCTGGCATGACGCCCACGGTACCGGGAATCTCATCCATAGGAAACAACCTCTCCACCACAGGAACCTGCCTGGAAGTGGATACAAAGTGCGTGTACACCAGCGTCACGCCGCTTATGCGGCCGGCATAAAAATCCTCCGAGAGCTTCTGAACAAGCTCTGCGGCCTTGGCGTAAACCGGGTGTTCGGCCAGGTCGGATAAATCCTCCGGAGACCGGAAACCGTCACGGGCCATGGCGTCGGACATTTTCCGGCCGATGGAATACACCACGTCCCCCGGACGCCGCAAAGACCGCACCTTGGAAATGATGTTGGCATTAAACCCGCCGCACAGGGAAGAGTTGGAGGCCATAGCAACTATAACCGCAGGAGATTCCTCGATTCCGCCCTCCGGGCGGCTCGGAATGACAATATCCTCGGAGGAAAGGGCTTCCTCCGGGGATTCTGACATTGAGCCAAAAGCCAGCGCCAGCATGGCCTCAAGCCTCTGCTGATACGGACGCATGGCGGCAATGGCATTCTGGGCCTTGCGGAGTTTGGCCGAAGACACCAGTTTCATGGCCGAAGTAATCTTCAGCGTGCTCCTTACAGACCCTATCCGGCCCTTTATTTCCTTAAGCGTTGGCATAGATTCTTCGCTTCGCTCAGAATGACATGATTACGGAAGATGCAGTTTCGGTGAGCAGGGCCTCGATCTCAGGGGTAAGTTTACCGTCACCCAGAGGCTCCAGGACATCTTTGGCATGGGCGGCGCGGAGGCGCTCCAGGAAAGCGTCCTGGAACTCACGCACGCGGGAAACCGGGATATCCCGCATGAGCCCGTGTGTGCCGCAGAACAGGATTGCCACCTGCTCCCCTACCGGCATGGGGCTATACTGGGGCTGGATAAGCAGCTGGTTGTTCTTTCGGCCCTTGTCAAGGGCAAGTTCGGTAACTTTATCGACGTCGGAGGAGAACTTGGAGAAGGCCTCGAGTTCGGCCCACTGCGCCTGGTCTATCTTTAGGGTGCCGGCAACCTTTTTCATGGACTTCACCTGAGCGCTGCCACCCACGCGGGAAACGGAGATACCTACGTTCACCGCCGGGCGTACACCCTGGTTGAACAGCCCCTGCTCCAGGTAAATCTGGCCGTCCGTAATGGAAATCACGTTTGTGGGGATATATGCCGAAACATCCCCGGCCTGGGTCTCAATGATTGGAAGCGCGGTAAGCGAGCCGCCGCCCTTCACCTTGTCCTTGAGGGCGGCCGGGAGGTCGTTCATCTGGGCCGCAACCTCCTGCTGGTCGATTATCCTTGCCGCACGCTCAAGAAGGCGAGAGTGGAGATAGAAAATGTCTCCAGGGTATGCCTCACGGCCGGAAGGACGCCTGAGGATAAGGGAAACCTCGCGGTATGCAACGGCCTGTTTGGAGAGGTCGTCGTATACAACAAGCGCATGGCGGCCGGTGTCACGGAAATACTCCCCTATTGCGGCCCCGGCAAAAGGCGCATAGTATTGAAGCGCAGCGGGGTCTGCGGCCGTAGCGGCCACCACAATGGTGTAATCCATGGCCCCGTGCTCCCTCAGTGTCTGCACTATGGAAGCAACAGTAGAGCCCTTCTGGCCGATAGCCACATATATGCAGTAGACGGGCTTTCCGGCCTCGTAGGCGGCCCTTTGGTTGATTATGGTATCAATTGCTATGGCCGTCTTTCCGGTCTGGCGGTCTCCGATTATGAGTTCGCGCTGGCCGCGGCCAATTGGAATCATGGCATCAATAGCTTTGAGACCGGTCTGGAGGGGTTCGGAAACGGGCTGGCGGAAAATGACGCCGGGAGCCTTTCTCTCCAGCGGCATATCGGCCTTGTCCCCTTCAATGGAGCCCATGCCGTCCAGAGGATTTCCAAGGGGGTCTATCACGCGGCCAACCATGGCGTCACTCACGCCTATGGAGGCTATGCGTCCGGTGCGGCGCACCAGCATTCCTTCCTTTACATGGTCTGTGGGGCCCATGAGAACGGCGCCCACGTTGTCGGCCTCAAGGTTCATGACAACGGCCATCACACCGCCGCAGTCCAGGAGTTCCCCGGCCTCGGCGTGGTCAAGACCATAAATCCTCACAACTCCGTCGCTCACCTGAAGGGCCTTCCCAATCTCCTCAAACTGGAGGTCGGATTTCATGTCCCTTAACTGGCTAAGGAGAACTTCGCTTACTTCGCTGGGTTTAAGTGATGCTGCCATTATACGATGCGGGTATTTTTTTCAATAAATTGTTCACGGATAAGGTCCAGCTGGCGCTTTACGCTGGCGTCCAGGAGGTAGTCGTCAAGGTCGAATACAAAGCCTCCCACAAGCGAGGGGTCCACCTCCACCTCTATTATGCAGTCGCAGCCGGTTTTTGATTTCACTATGGCCCTCAGGCGCTGCAGAAGGCGTTCAGAGGGTTCACGGGCCGCAGTAAGGCGCGCTTTCCGTATGCCGATACTCCTGTGGTACATGTCCACGAAATCCCTCAAGATATCTTCCACAAGGTCCATTCGGCCATTGCGGTTAAGAAGGGTGAGGAAACGGCTGAGCTCCTGCGTCATACGGTTTCCAAGGGCCGTCTGGAGGAGTTTTTTCTTGTCGAAGGGAGACACAACGTCGTCGGCTGCGCTCACCATGCGCCGAAGGTCCGGGACCTCTCCCAGGGCCTTCATGAGGGTTTCGGCCTCGGAGCACACGGCGGCGCCCTGCCCGCTTTCAGCGGCATACTTTGCTAGCGCTGTGGCATAGCGGGTTATGACGATACTGCGGTTCACGACCTTCCTAGCCTTGCTTCATTTGCTTCATCTACCAGGGAGTCTATGAAGGCTCTCTGGCTGCCGGTGTCGCTGAGTTCGTGGCGAAGAATCTTTTCGGCCACCTCAACGCCAAGGACGGCGATTTCCCTTCGGACATCGCGGAGGGCGCTCTCTTTTTCGGCCTCAATCTGGGCTTTGGCCGAAGCAATCATGGAGTCGGCCTCCTGCTTTGCCTGCGCCTTGGCCTCTGAGATGATTTTGGCGCGGGTTTCCGTAGCCTCGCGGATTATCTCCGACTGCTGCTTACGGGTTTCCTCCATCATGCGGGCGTGCTCCCCCTTCCACTCTTCCATCCGGGCCGCAATTTCATCGGCATCCTTTAGGGACTGCGCAATCTTGGCGCTGCGTTTGTCCACCATGTCCGTGATTACGGGGAAGCCGAACTTCCATAGGAGGAAAAACACAATGCCGAAAATCACGACCATCCAAAACAGGAGGCCGAAATCCGGGGTAACAAGGTTCATGACTTACTTGATGACGATAGCAAGGAGGGCGACGATGATGGCGAACAGGGCGGCGCCCTCAACCATACCGGCGGCGATAATCATGGACGTACGCAGGTTGCCGGCGCTTTCGGGCTGGCGGGCGATGGCCTCCATGGTGGACTTGCCGATTTTACCGATGCCGATAGCGGCGGCGATTGCAGCAATTGCAGCGCCAAGGGCGGCACCTGCCTTTCCTAATGCAGCACCTGCGGCCGCCTGGAGAATCAAAGTACTTAAAATCATATCTTTTAAATTTAAGGTTTTTCTTTTTCAGGAGATCCTTCGTCGTTACACTCCTCAGGATGACAACTGTCATTCTGAGCGAAGCGAAGAATCTCATTCTTCACGTTGCCTTGCCAGTCCTATATATATTGAACTTAGCATTGTAAACACATACGCCTGGATAAAGGCCACAAGGCACTCCAGCGCATCCAGGAAAACGCCGAAGAGCACGCTCACAACCGTCATGCCGCCGCCAAGCAGCGGGCCGTACTTGGCCATTATGAAGATGATGCACACCATGGAAAGTATCATGATGTGCCCCGCCAGCATGTTGGCAAAAAGACGGATGGTAAGGGAAACCGGCTTCATGAGGGCGCTGAACACCTCTATGACCGGCATTATGGGTTTTAGGAACACCGGAACGTCCGGGTTGAATATCTCTTTGTAGTAATGCTTTGTACCCGTGAGGTTTACGGTAAAGAAGGTGCAAAGAGCAAGGACCAGGGTGATGGCGATGTTGCCGGTGAGGTTGGCGCCTCCGGGGAAGAACGGCAGTATGCCCATGAAGTTGTTGAGGAGTATCCACAGGAACGCCATTGAAAGATACGGGGAGTATCTCCTGTAGTCCGGGCCGATATTCTCCCTGGCCATGTCGTGGACCATCATGACGAGGGGTTCCATGAATGCGGCAATGCCCGTAGGGGCCTCCTGAAGGGCATCGTGGCGCCTGTACCACCTTGCCGTAAGAAGGATTATCACAAGAAGGAGAAGGCTACTCATCATGAGCGCCAGGACATTCTTTGTTATTGAAATGTCCAGGGGCCTTTTTCCGGTTTGGGCGTTTACGAGTTTCCCATTTTCATTGAACGTGTATCCGTTCTCTTCCGCGTGATGCGCCGTAAACACATGAACTCCATCCTCAATCACAATGCACGGCAGCGGAATGGCCACCGGCTTTCCCTTCCACTCCGTGATGTGCCACTCGTACTCGTCTCCTATGTGTGAGAAGATGATTTCCGACACATCTATATCTTGAGATTCCTCGGCTTCGCTCGGAATGACAGCGGCTTCGCTCGGAGTGACAGCGGCTTCATTCGGAGTGACATTATTGTCATTTCGACCGAGCGCAGCGAGCGGAGAAATCTCCTGCAACAAAAGCAGCGATATGATAAACGTCAGGATCATACCTCAACGCACACGGTTACGGTATTGTCCTTTACTTCGGCAAAGCCGCCCTCAATGGGGAGGAAAGTCTCATTGCCGGCCTCCACGTAGCGGACGGTTCCCTTTTCCAGGGCCGTTACAATGGCGGCATGGCCGGGAAGGACGGTGAAGGGCGACAACAGGCCCGGAAGCGTCACAAGCTCTACGTCTGCTTCCAGAAGAGTCCCTTCAGGGCTCATGATATGTAACTTCAAATTATCCATGAGATTTCTCGACTTCGCTCGAAATGACAATTACTTTGCGGCGGCAAGGATGGCCTCGCCTTTCTTTATGGCGTCTTCAATGGTGCCTACGTTGAGGAAGGCCTGCTCCGGGAGGTAATCCACCTCTCCGTCCATTATCATGTTGAATCCCTTGATGGTGTCCTCTATGCTCACCATTACGCCGGGAACGCCGGTGAACTGCTGGGCCACGAAGAACGGCTGGGACAGGAAACGCTGCACGCGGCGCGCGCGGTTGACGGTGGTCTTGTCTTCGTCGGAGAGTTCGTCCATGCCAAGGATGGCAATGATGTCCTGGAGTTCCTGGTTGCGCTGGAGGATCTGCTTTACCCTCTGAGCTGTGTTGTAGTGAGCCTCTCCCACAATGTTGGGATCCAGGATGCGGGAAGTTGACTCCAGCGGATCCACTGCCGGATAAATGCCCAGGGCCGTGATCTTTCGGCTCAGGACCGTAGTGGCATCAAGGTGGGAGAAGGTGGTTGCAGGGGCGGGGTCCGTAAGGTCATCGGCTGGAACGTAAACCGCCTGCACGGATGTGATGGAGCCGTTTTTAGTGGAGGTGATGCGCTCCTGCATCTTTCCCATTTCCGTTGCCAGGGTGGGCTGGTAACCCACGGCCGAAGGCATTCGGCCCAGAAGGGCGCTGACCTCGGAGCCCGCCTGGGTGAAACGGAAGATGTTATCTATGAAGAGGAGGATGTCATGGGGATCATCGGGGTTGGTGCTGTCACGGAAGCTTTCGGCAAGCGTAAGGCCGCTGAGGGCAACGTTGGAACGCGCTCCCGGAGGTTCGTTCATCTGGCCGAACACCATGGACACCTGGCTCTTTTCCAGTTCTTTATGGTCTACCAGGGAAAGGTCCCATCGGCCTTCTTCCATGGCTTTGTTGAAAGCGTCTCCGTAACGGATGACGCCGGATTCTATCATTTCACGGAGGAGGTCGTTGCCCTCACGGGTGCGCTCTCCAACGCCGGCGAACACGGAAAAGCCGTTGTGGGCCTTTGCAATGTTGTTGATGAGTTCCTTGATGAGAACGGTCTTACCTACGCCAGCGCCGCCGAAAAGGCCGATTTTACCGCCTTTGAGGTACGGTTCCAGAAGGTCTATGACCTTGATTCCGGTAAAGAGGACTTCCTGGGAGGTGGTAAGGTCTTCGAACTTAGGAGGGTCACGGTGAATGGGCAGGGTTTCCATGCGGTCCAGCTGCTCCATTCCGTCTATGGCGTCTCCGGTAACGTTCATGACACGGCCGCGGATTTGCCCGCCAACCGGCATGGAGATGGGTCTGTTGGTGTTTTCTACGTCCAGTCCCCTGCTGAGGCCGTCCGTGGAGTCCATGGCGACGGTGCGCACGGTATCCTCTCCAATGTGCTGCTGCACCTCCAGGATTACGCTTTTGCCATCTGGGCGCTGCACCTTCAGGGCATCCCCTATGCGGGGCAGTTCAAGTTCGGCCTCCCGGGCCGAAATATTGAAATGGACATCTACTACAGGGCCCACCACCTGGGCGATTTTTCCGGTTGAAGTAATCATATCTACAAAGATAGCTATTTTCTTGCAATCTCAAATGATGTTTATTCGCTATCGTTTATCGCGCGTGGGGCTAAACGGCTGAACACTAGAGTTTTACACAAAAGAGGGGGCCTGAAAAATAGCACCCTCTTTTACCTATTTCACTGACATTCAGCCACTTCCTTCCACGGGCTATTCCGTGGCAAACTTGAAAAAGGCGTCAATGTCGGCCTTTTTCTCCAGGCGCACTATGTAACAGGTGTTGCCAAGGTCGTCGGAGAGGGCGTCAGGGACGCGGGAGGCCATGCGGACGTCGCTGCCGTAACGCGCCAGGATATCCTCATGGGAGTGCTTGTACGCGTGATTGTCACGGCGGCCGGCATAACCGATGTAGCAGCTGTCGCCAAGGGGCTTGCGGGCCTCGTCAAAGGCCACCATGTCGGCCCAGATCTGGTAGACGTCCGTGTTGTGGGCATAGTTCATCATGTCCGGGGTGTAGCCTCCCGGCGGGCGCATGTTGACCTCCAGGCCCACATAGTCGCCCTTCTTTCCAAGACCTTCACGGTCACGGTCCAGCTGGAAGAACTCAAGGTGCACAAAGCGGCTCTTGATACCGAATGCGTTCACCGTGCGGCGGCCAATTTCGGAGAGCTTTGCGGGAACCGTCTTGTTGGTCCAGTAGCAGCAGTCAAGGTTGTTATGAACTATCTCCATGATTGGCGTGGGGAACACGGTGTTGTTTTCAAACACTGGCTCTCCTTTTGAGTTGAAAATGGCGTCGTAGCTAACCAGAAGGCCGGTTATGAACTCCTCAATCACATAGAAGCCCATGTCCTGGGCATGATGCTCCAGCCATGCCGAAAGGTCTTCGGCACTGGAGATCTTGGTAGTGCCGCCGGCGCCCATGCCATTGTCCGGCTTTGCAATCACGGGGTAGCCGGTCTTTTTCACGAAGGCCTTTATTTTGGCGGCGCCTTCGGCCCCTTTTATCTGACGAGCGGTAGGGATGCCGCCAAGGGCGTAGTACTTTTTCATCTCGCTCTTGTTCTTGATGGCGGCAATGCGGTCTGTCTTAATCCCTGTGGTTACGTTGAAATCCGTCCTCAGGCGGGCGTCCTGCTCAAGCCAGTATTCGTTGTTGGACTCTATCCAGTCTATCTTACCGTACTTGTGGGCGAACCAGGCCACGGCGCGGTACATTTCAGAGTAGTCTTCAAGGTTCTGCACACGGTAATAGTCCGTAATGTTCTGCCTGAGCTCCCAGGAGAGGTTTTCATAGGGGGTGTCGGCAATTGCAAGGACATTGACGCCGTTTGCCTTGGCCCCGGCGCAGAAGTGCCAGTAAGTCTCCGGGAAATGGGGGGAGATGAATACGAGGTTCATAAAGGAGTATGTTTTGTTTTCTTCGGAAACGCGGCGCATGGCTCCGCGGGTTATTTCATAGGCCTCGCCGTAAAGAGTGCTTCGGCCATTTTCCACTTTAACGTAACCGCCGTCACGGAAGGTGTAGAAGCGGTGGCCCCAGCTGTCCGGGAAGGCAATGTCTTCAAAAAGCCGAAGGCCGTCCACGGTGGCCCATCGAACCTGCTCAAAATGCGGTATAAGCTGGATGTCAGTAAGGCCGAGGCCTTCCAGCCAGCGGTTGTAGCCGGGGTCCGTGGCCTCTCCGGGAAGTTCCGGATGGGAATACACCATTCCGGCGCAGTTCATGCTTCCGGCGCTGCAGCCCATGACCACTCCGTCAAACCCTTCCAGAAGCTTTTTAAGGCCGATTTCATGGATAAAACGGTTCTGGGTGGGGACGTGCCCGCCGCAAAGGACAACCCAGTGGGCCCGGGAAACAAGTTCCGGCGCCTTGGCGGCATTGCTGCGGTCCAGCATCACAATTGACTCTGTTTCAATGCCGGAGCGGTGGATGCAAAGGCTCATGCCCTTCTCCACCGAATCCGTGAAGCCTTTGTCGTCCGGAGCGGCGCTCACAAGAAGCACTCGCGGCTTTCGGCCCGGACCGGCAACAGCGCGCAGCGACGCCTTGACGCTGGCAAGGAAGCCGTTGTCTTCAGTGAAATGATCTTCCCCAAAACGCGTGGGACTGCCGGTAAGATACAGAATCATACCTTGTCCAGTATCTCCACAAACGCTCTCTCATCCTCTTCCGAGACAAACGCGGCCTCTATGGGGAGGTAGAAAAGGCGCTGCCTGAGGGAATCCGGCACAACCTTGACCTCGCGGAGGCGCTGGGCGTCTTTTTCCGTGGTTATGAGGCAGGCCGTGGGAGCAGCCTTCACCGCGGCGGCCATGGCGCGGATATCGGCCTTTCCAAAGCGGTGGTGATCCGGGTAAGAGAGACGCTTCACAATCTTGTAAGTATCTGAGAGATAGCTTCTGAGAGGGGCATCGTTGGCTATTCCGGAAACAAGGATGGTCTTGTTGGAGTAGGTGTAGCGGGAATCTGCTTCAGGGAAAACGGGCTCCGGAGGGAGGTAGCGGATGCATGTGAAAAAGAGCTTCTGCTCAGGCCTCAGGCCCAGTTTTCGGCCGAACTCCTGGCGGGACCAGCTATCCAGCTCCGGGGGACATTTTGTGACTATCACTACATCGGCCCGGAGAATGCGGGAAGGAAGGTCACGGAGACGGCCCCAGGGGAGAAGCTTGTCTTCCCATACGGGCCTTCCGTAATCCACCAGGACTATGCTGAGGCTGGGGATGAGCCTGCGGTACTGGAAGGCGTCGTCAAGGACTATTATGTCGGCGTCAAGCTTGCGGCAACCCTCCACGCGGTCTTTGTCTACTGCAACGGTTACGCCGTGGAACTTCCTGGCAATCTGAAGGGGTTCGTCCCCGGCAAAGGAGGCCGATGAATCCGGCTTCACAATCTGGAAGCCGCGGGATTTGCGCTTATACCCTCTTGAAAGCACGGCAACAGGCTTGTAGCCCCATTTGTCGCTTACGCGGAGATACCTGAGGAGCATCTCCACGTGAGGGGTTTTGCCGGTTCCGCCAACGGTGACGTTCCCGACGGCCACAGTGGGTACTTCGGCCTTGAAACTCTTCTTCCAGCCCTTGTCATAGGCAAGGTGCCTGAGCCGTAACCATAGACCGTAAATCATTACATCGAGAGCACGTTGAGAACTGCGATGAGTTCTTTGTTAATGGGTTTGTCCATCTTGATGGCGCGGGAGATGGGGACGTACACAATTTCGTCGTTCTTTATGCCCACCATGATGTTGCGCTGGCCTTCCAGCAGAGCCTCAATGGCGGCATAACCCATACGAGATGCCAGGATACGGTCATAGGCCGAAGGTGTGCCACCCCTCTGTAGGTGACCGAGGATGGTGACGCGGGCGTCAAACTGAGGGTACTCCTTCTTGATTCTTTCGGCATAATAGAAAGCGCCGCCCACGCCGTTCTTCTGGGCTTCGGAGACCAGCACTATGGCGCTGTTCTTGGATTTGCGCTTACCGCGCTCTATGAATTCGGCCAGCTGGTCTACGTCCGTGGAGTCCTCGGGGATAATTGCGGCCTCTGCACCGGAAGCGATTGCGCTGTTCTGGGCCAGAAAACCGGCATCACGGCCCATTACCTCTATGAAGAAGATGCGGTCGTGGGAATTAGCGGTGTCGCGGATTTTGTCAACACATTCAACTATGGTGTTGAGGGCGCTGTCGTATCCAATTGTGGAGTCCGTGCCATAAAGGTCGTTGTCTATGGTGCCGGGAAGGCCGATAATGGGGATGTCGTACTCCCTGGCGAAGAGCTGGGCTCCTGTAAGTGAGCCATTGCCGCCAATTACAATCAGGGCGTCAATTCCCGCCTCCACCATATTGTCATAGGCGGTCTTTCGGCCTTCGGGGGTCATGAAAGCGCCACAGCGTGCGGTTTTGAGGATGGTGCCGCCTCTTTGGATAGTATTGGATACCGACGATGAGGTAAATTTCACGAACTCCTTCTCTATGAGTCCCTGATAGCCCCTCATGATTCCAACCACGTTCATGTTGTGGTAGCGGGCGCTGCGGGTGACGGCCCTGATGGCTGCGTTCATTCCGGGGGCGTCTCCGCCTGAGGTAAGTACGCCGATAGTGTTGATTTTGCGTTCCATATTCAGAATAATATTTTGCAAAGATAGCAATTTTCAGAGTCCGTAAACACCTTCCGGCTCGGGGGCTTCGGCGCCCCAGCGCTGCGCAACGTAATCGAGGGTGCGCACTATCTCTTCCGGGTCCTTGGAGGTGACCAGCTTTATGCGGGTTTCCTTGAAATCCCTGAGGCCCTTGAAGTAGCAGCTGAGGTGGCGGCGCATCTCGTACACGCCGGTTATGGGGCCCTTGAGGTCCAGTGACAACTGGAAATGGCGTTTGGCCAGCGTCACGCGGTCTTTGACGCTCATGGGCGGGAGCTCTTCCCCGGTGTCCAGGAGGTGACGGATTTCAGTGAAAATCCACGGGTGGCCGAAACTTGCGCGCCCCACCATGATGCCGTCTACACCGTATCTGTCAAAGGCTTCCTTTGCCTTTGCGGCCGTGTTTATGTCTCCGTTGCCGATTATGGGAATATGCATGCGGGGGTTGTTCTTCACTTCCCCTATGAGAGTCCAGTCGGCTTCACCTTTATACATTTGGCAGCGGGTGCGGCCGTGGATGGTGAGGGCTGCTATACCGGTATCCTGGAGGCGTTCGGCAAGGTCTACTATGATTTTGGAGTTGTCGTCCCAACCGAGGCGGGTCTTTACGGTGACGGGCTTGTTAACTGCCTCCACGATTGCTTTTGTGATGGCCACCATCTTGTCAGGTTCACGCATCATGCCGCTTCCGGCACCGCGGCCGGCGATTTTGCTCACCGGGCAGCCGAAATTTATGTCTATGATGTCTGCGCCGTGGCCTCCGGCAAGTTCCGCGGCTCTTTCGGCCATTTTGGCGGCATCTACCATAGCTTCCGGGATGCTGCCGTAGATTTGTACGGCCACGGGGGCCTCTTCCGGAAGCGTCCGCATCTTGGCGATGGTCTTGGAGACGTCACGCACCAGGCCGTCACTGCTCACGAATTCCGTTGTGACCATTGCGGCCCCGGCCTCCCGGCAAAGGATGCGGAACGACGCGTCCGTCACATCCTCCATTGGCGCCAGTGTAACCGGCCTCTCTCCAAGATCTATGCTGCCTATTTTCATGCTAATACCCGCTGCGGTCCATTTCCCGGCGAAGGTCCTTGGCCTTGATGCTCTCGCGTTTGTCGTACTCCTTCTTACCCTTTGCAAGTGCTATGAGGAGCTTGGCGTAGCCGTTGTCCGCGATAAAAAGCTTTACGGCAACAATGGTAAGGCCCTTCTGCTTGTCTTCCTGCTGCAAGTGCCTCAGCTCCTTGCGGTTAAGGAGCAGGCGGCGGTCACGGACGGGCTCGTGCTGGCCCCAGCTGCCCCAGTGGTACTGGGCTATGTTCATGCCGCGAACGTACAGCTGGTTGCCGGAGAAGAAGCAGTAGGCATCCTGCAGGGAGCATTTGCCGGCCCTTATGGACTTTATTTCCGTTCCCACCAGCTGGATGCCGGCGGTATAGGTTTCCAGGAACTCGTAGTCGAACGAGGCCCTGCGGTTTTTGATCTGTATGCTGCTCTTGGCTTTTGGCATAGGACTGCAAAGGTAGTAAAAAAATGTGTAATTTTGCGGCATGAACCGTACAGAACTCCTCCCGGACCGCCCCGGCATTCCGCCCATGGCAAAACTCCCGGACCCTGAGGTCATAGACCCCGGAGCCCTTTCCGCCGCGTATGCCGCCGGGGACATAGACCTCATCTGCGTAGTAGGGCCCACCGCTTCCGGCAAAACCCGCTATGCCGTGCAACTGGCCCGGAGCTTTGAAAGATGCCCGGTCGTTGCCGGGCATGACGCAGTTGCCGGGCGTAACGTCATTCCCGGCTTGACCGGGAATCTTAAAGCCGAAATCCTTTCGGCCGATTCCCGTCAGGTGTACCGCGGCATGGATATCGGCACGGGAAAAGACCTTAGGGAGTACGGAGATGTGCCTTATCACCTTATAGACATAGTCCCGGCCGGTGCCAAATTCAACATTTATGAGTATCAGGCGGCTTTTGCTCAGGCTTGGGCCGATGTCCGCAGCCGCGGCGCCGTCCCCATCCTCTGCGGAGGTTCGGGGTTGTATATAGAAGCTGCCACCAAGGCGTATAAGTTCGACAAAGGCAATGGCATTTCGGCCGACAAACTCCCGCAGAAGCCTTACTACATTGGAACGCTGGTCTCCCGCGAGGAACGCGTGGCCCGCATAGACCGCCGCCTTGAGGAACGCCTGAAGGAGGGCCTGGTGGAGGAAGTCCGCGGGCTTCTTGAGACTGTTCCCGCACCGGATCTCATTTATTACGGCCTTGAGTACAAGTTCGTTACGCAGTATGTGCTTGGAGAAATCTCCTACGACGACATGGTGGTGGGCCTTGGTAACGCCATCCATCAGTTTGCCAAGCGCCAGATGACCTGGTTCCGTGGCATGGAACGCGACGGCATCCGGATTCACTGGACAAGGGGGGGGAAGGATTAGTCCAGGGACTGGGGCGTGGAGACGGACATGTACATCATGCGGGAGTATTCCTCCGGGGTAATGGAGACAAAAAGGTAGTGCACGGGGTCGCAGACAACCCCGTTACGCCAGAGTTCGTAGTGAAGATGGGGGGCCGAAACTCCAGTGGACACGCCTACCTCCCCTATCTTGGCGCCGCGCCTCACGTACATGCTCTGGAACACGTTGATGTCGCCAAGAAGGCAGTACCTGGACACGAATCCGTTTCCGTGATTGATCTCAACCGTGTTACCCAGTCCCTTGCGGGAGTGGACCACCTTGGTTATGAGCCCGGGAGCGGTGGCATACACGCCGGCGCCCTGCGGAGCGATGAAATCTATGCCGTCGTGCTGCATCTCAATCTTGTATGTGGGGTTCTGCTTAGGCCCCACAGAGGCGCCAGTCTGGACATAGGACATGCCCTTCAGGGGCAGGCTCAGCGGAGGGATGCTGTCCTTGCGTGATTTCAGAAGGATGCGGAAAACTTCGGCAAAGTTGTCATCCACGTTACCCGCCATAAGCATCAGGCGCTCGGAGGCCGAAGCCGCGGCCGATAGGTAGAAGCTCTCGGAGAGGGAGTCGCTGTCGGCGATAAGGTCTGCGGCGGTGATGGCGTTAAGGGAGGGAGGCGCGGTCTCAAACAGTTCACGGTAAATTTGGTCGTCCTTCACAACCAGGCCTTCCACCACGTCCGAGATAAGTTTGTCCTTGTTGCGGATATCCCGGTACATGGTCTTGTACAGGCGGTTTTCCTTCTGGAGACGGCGCTCTTCCTCTGTAGAGAAAACCAGCGCAAAGAGGATGTAGATCACCACCGACAATGACACGGATGCCACCAGATAGCGAACCACTGAACCTAATATTTTACTGAACTTATTCATTTTCCTTCCGGTTTACGCACAAGTTCATAATAATCCTTGGGAGGGATGTCAAGGTCCATGTACAGGGCGGGATTCACATAGTCCTTGCGGTAAAGGATCTCATAGTGAAGGTGAGGCCCGGTGATTCGGCCGCTCTTTCCCGTGAGGCCTATGCAGTCTCCCCTTTTGAGGCTCTGGCCCATCTCCACATATATCTCCGACATATGCGCATAGCGGGTCTTGTAACCGAAACCGTGGTCTATCTCCACGTGGTTTCCGTATCCCGTGCGTTCATGGGCCACCTTCACCACTATGCCGTCTCCGGTAGCGTATATGGGGTTCCCGGGAGGACAGGCGAAGTCCATTCCGGTATGGCGCTTGGTGTACCCCAGGATAGGGTCTGAGCGGTAGCCGAAGGGGCTTGACATGTGATACGTGTTGCGGTCTGTGCTGATGGGCGGAATGGCCGGAATATGGGCCGCCATGTCTCCGGCGCTGAACTGCAGCACCATGATGTCGTCGAAAGACTTTGACTGGACGTAGGCGCGCTTTTCAACAACGTCCTGGCGGCGGACCACAGCCTCAAGGGAGGTTCCCCGGAGAGCCTCGTAGCGGTTTTCCCCACCAAGGCCGCTGAGCCGGACCTCCGGCGGGATTTCGTCCAGGCCGTACACGCTCCGGTAAATTTTGTCGTCTCTCACCTCTAGCAGCGACAGGAGTTCCTCCTGGTGGGCCATATGGGCCGAAAGACGCTCCACGCGCGCCCTCCAGTCTGCGTTGCCGCGCTTGAGGATGGCCGTTTTGGGAAGGTCCAGGCCCAGCACCTGCACGTAAATCCACATGAACAGCAGGAAGAACACAATGCCGCCGAAGGCCACCAGCGCTATCTTCCACCAGTCCCGGGCCGACAGATGTCTGATGCGGTCTACGAGCTTTTCAGGGCTCACAATGTATTTCTCTATCTTTGACGGCATATCATGCAAATATATGCATTATTTCTGAAACAGCCCATCTTTTACACATTCTATGCCCGCGCGCGAGGATATTCGGGGAAAAATGACTATTTTTGCAGGCTATATCAAATATACTATATGACATCCAAAGAAATCCGCCAGAAGTATCTGGACTTCTTCGCCTCTAAGGGCCACACCGTGGTGCCCAGCGCACCCATGGTCATAAAGAATGACCCCACCCTCATGTTCACCAATGCCGGCATGAACCAGTTCAAGGACATCTTCCTTGGCAATTCGGCACCAAAATTCCCCCGCGCCACAGACTCCCAGAAGTGCCTTCGCGTAAGCGGCAAGCACAACGACCTTGAGGCCGTGGGCCATGACGGCCGCCACCATACCATGTTCGAGATGCTTGGCAACTGGAGCTTCGGAGACTACTTCAAGAAAGAGGCCATTGACTGGGCCTGGGAGCTTCTCACAGAGGTTTACAAGATAGACAAGACCAAACTATACGCCACCGTGTTCGAGGGCAGCGCCGAAGACGGCACCGCACTTGACACCGAGGCCCGCGAAGCCTGGCTGTGCCACCTTCCCGCAGACCACGTGCTCACCGGAAACAAGCACGACAACTTCTGGGAAATGGGCGACACCGGCCCCTGCGGCCCTTGCTCGGAAATCCACATAGACCTTCGGCCCGATGAAGAGATTGCAAAAATCCCCGGCCGTGAGCTTGTGAACACGGACAACGACGACGTAATTGAAATCTGGAACCTTGTGTTCATGCAGTACGAGCGCAAGGCCGACGGCCACCTGGAGCCCCTCCCCGCCAAGAACATAGACACCGGCATGGGCTTCGAGCGCCTTTGCATGATCCTCCAGAACAAGAAGTCCAACTACGAGACCGACGTCTTTTCCGGCCTTATCGGCAAAGTGGAGGAATTCTCCGGCCACAAGTATTCCGAGGGTGGAAACGTGGAGGTTGCAATGAGGGTGATCGCAGACCATATCCGCGCAATAGCCTTCTCCATTGCAGACGGCCAGCTTCCTTCCAACGTGAAGGCCGGTTATGTGATTCGCCGAATCCTCAGGCGCGCTGTACGCTACGGCTACACCTTCCTTGGATTCACGGAGCCCTTCCTCTGCCGCCTCATCCCCCAGCTTGTGGAAGACATGGGAGAGGCCTACCCTGAACTCAAGGCCCAGCAGAAGCTCATAGAAAACGTTATCAAGGAGGAAGAAAACGCCTTCCTGCGCACCCTGGACCGCGGAATCCGCATGCTTGAAGACAACATGGCCCGCAACGCCGCCACCAAGGTTGTGGCCGGAACCGACGCCTTTGTGCTCTACGACACCTACGGCTTCCCCATTGACCTCACGGAGCTCATCGCCGCCGAAAAAGGCTACACCGTAGACCTGGACGGCTTCAACGCCGAACTCCAGAAGCAGAAGGAGCGCGCCCGCAACGCCACCGCCAATGAATTCGGAGACTGGACGGTCTTCGCAGACTCCGACGTAGTGTTCGAGGGCTACGACGTCCTTGAGGTAAAGGGCGCACGCCTCCTCAAGCAGCGCACCGTAAAGCAGAAGAACAAGGAGTACTTCCAGCTTGTTTTTGACCGCACTCCTTTCTATGCCGAAATGGGCGGCCAGGTTGGCGACACCGGCACCATTGAAGGCGAGGACGGAGAGAAGATAGCCATCCTCAACACCGTAAAGGAGAACAACCTCACCATCCATCTGGCCGAACGTCTTCCCGCCACCTCCGGCAAGTTCACCCTTGCCGTAGACGCCGCACGCCGCCAGAAGATAATGAACAACCACACCGCAACGCACCTCCTGCACCAGGCCCTGAGGGAGGTCCTGGGCACCCACGTAGAGCAGAAAGGCTCATTTGTGTGCCCGGATTACTTCCGCTTTGACTTCTCTCATTTCCAGAAGGTTACAGACGAAGAACTCCGTGCAGTGGAGCGCCGCGTAAATGAGCTTGTGCGCCGCTGCCTGCCCCTTCAGGAAAAGCGTGACGCCTCCATGGACGAAGCCCGCGCAATGGGCGCCATGGCACTCTTCGGCGAAAAATACGGAGACGTGGTCCGCGTGGTTCGCTTTGGAGACTCCGTAGAACTCTGCGGCGGCACACATACCGCCAACACCGGCACCATCGGCCTGTTCAAAATCAGGGCCGAAAGCGCCGTTGCAGCCGGCGTACGCCGCATTGAAGCCCTCACCGGAGAGGCTGCAGAAACCGCCCTGGAGGCCGTGGAAGACATGCTGAAGAGCGTGAAATCCTTCTTCAACAACGTCCCGGACCTCACCGGCGCAATTGAAAAACTTATTGCCGAAAACACGGATGCCCGCAAGCAGCTTGAAGCCATGGCCAATGAAAAAGCCGCCCAGCTGGCCGAAAAACTGGAAGCCGATGCCGTGGAAATCAACGGAATCAAGGTTGTGCGCTTCGACGGTTCCGTAGACCCCGCATTCGCCCGCAACGTGGCCCTGCTTTTGCAGAAAAAGGTCCAGAACTTTGTGCTGGCTTCGGCCTTTGCCTTTGACGGCAAGCCCAACCTCCTTCTCATGTACTCCCAGGACCTTGTGGCCAAGGGAAAGAATGCAGGAAAGGACATCCGCGAGGCCGCAAAATTCATTCAGGGCGGCGGCGGCGGACAGCCCGGCCTTGCAACAGCCGGCGGCCGCATGGTTGAAGGCCTGAACGCAGCTTTGGACGCTTTGGTGGACATTGCCACTAAATAAATGAAGAAACTGGATCAGTTCATACTTAAGTCGTTTGTGGGGCAGTTCATAGCTATCCTCGCAATAGTGACCTTTATCCTGGTTATGCAGTTCCTGTGGCTGTATATAGACGAACTTGTGGGTAAAGGTCTGGATCTTAAGGTGATACTGGAGTTTCTCATGTGGGGCGGGTTCCAGACCCTTCCCCTTGCCATACCGCTTGCAACCCTCCTTAGCTCCATGATGACCCTTGGAGACATGGGAGAGCACTTTGAGCTCACGGCCATGAAGGCCAGCGGCATCTCCCTCACAAGGGTGCTGGTGCCAATGACCATTGTGGCCATACTCATCAGCGTTGGAGCCTTCTTTGTGGGAGACCGCCTGGTGCCGTACTCCATCAACCAGATATTCACCATGCGAGACGACATCGGCCGGACAAAATCGGAGATCAAGATCCCTTCCGGGACCTTCTACGACGGCATTGACGGCTATATCCTCCGTGTGGAAAGCCGGGATTCCAAAACCGGCATGATGCACGGCATCCAGGTGTACGACCACACCTCCGGAAGCGGAAACCTGAGGATAACGGTTGCCGACAGCGGCGTGCTCAAGATGTCAAAGTCCAAGGACTACCTCACTTTCATGCTCTATAACGGCACCAATTACCGTGAAGAGAACCGCCGAAAGTACCGTGACACTTCCCTGGCGCTCCAGAGGGTGAAGTTCTACCGTCAGGAGCTGGTGATTCCGCTGGAGAACTACGCCTACAAGCAGTCCGACTCCGCACGTTTTGGAGAGCAGGTGAAGTCCATGAACCTGGGGCAGTTGAAGCACAGCCACGACTCCCTTGTGAACCTTGTGGACCAAGGCACCATGAAGCACGTGAAGGAGTTCCAGAACCAGAACAGCCTCTCTTACCGCAAGCAGCTTGACACAAGCTGGCGGGAACAGGCCAAGGTGGTTATGGCTCCGCCCGCAGAGGAAGATTTCAAGACCCTCAAGGACAGGCAGAAGGCCCTTGACGCTGCGCTCCAGACCGCAAGGCAGTATGAAAATGTTGCGAGGGGCCAGACCTACGACTCCTACGACTACACCAACATGATCCACCGCACGGACGTAGAGATGTGGAAGAAGTACGCCCAGGCGCTGGCCTGCCTGCTGCTGTTCTTCATAGGCGCCCCGGTAGGAGCCATCCTCAAAAAAGGCGGCCTGGGTGCGCCTGCGGTCATTTCCCTGCTGTTCTTCGTGCTGTACTGGGTCATTGACATTACCGGAGAGAGGCTTGCCAGCAACGGCGCCACATCGGCATTTGTGGGGAAATTCATTTCGGCCTTTGTGCTGGGGCCCATAGGCGGTTTCCTTACGGTGAAGGCCGTGAAAGACAAGAACCTGTTCCACTGGGACGGTTTCATGATAGGATTCAGAAAAGTCAAGAGTCAGATTATCAGAATGTTCAGAAAGACTAGGATAGTATACATGGGCACCCCGGAATTTGCCGTGGGTCCGCTGGAAGCCCTTTCAAGAAGCGGATACAACGTTGTAGGCATAGTCACCGTACCGGACAAGCCCTCCGGCCGCGGCCTCAAGGTGCAGGAAAGCGCCGTGAAAAAGTACGCTGTAAGCACCGACATCCCCGTGCTTCAGCCGGAAAAACTCCGCGACGAGGAGTTCCTGAAGCAGCTTGCCGCCTTCAAGGCCGATCTCTTTGTGGTGGTTGGCTTCCGCATGCTTCCGGAGGTTGTATGGAGCATGCCGAAACTCGGCACGTTCAACCTCCACGCCGCCCTGCTGCCGCAGTACCGCGGCGCCGCCCCTATCAACTGGGCCGTGATCAACGGAGAGAACATCTCCGGCGTCACCACCTTCATGATTGACAAGAAGATTGACACCGGCGGCATTATCCTCCGCTCAGAATGCCATGTAGAGCCCACCGACACCGCCGGAGACCTCCACGACAAACTGATGGCCCTTGGCTCCACCCTTGTTGTGGAAACCGTGGAAGGCCTTATCCAGCATAACGTGGAACTCCGCGTCCAGCGCAGTTTCATCCAGGGCTCGGAACTTCTCAAGCCCGCTCCCAAGATTACCCGCGAACTCCAGCACATAGACTGGAACGATTCCACCAAGCAGGTTTACAACCTCATCCGCGGCCTGTCCCCGTACCCCTGCGCCTTCACGGAACTTGTTCCTTCTGACCGGAGATCCTTCGTCGCTACCGCTCCTCAGGATGACAGTTGTCATTCTGAGCGCAGCGAAGAATCTCCTGCCATGCAGCTCAAAGTGTACTTCGGGGAAATGCGCACGGACCTTCACGCAGAGCCCGGAACCGTTCTCAGTGACGGCAAAACCTACTTTGCCATTGCAACCGCAGACGGCGCCATTGCCATCACGGACCTCCAGCTTGCCGGCAAGAAGCGCATGGACGTGAAGAGTTTCCTCCTGGGGTTCCGCAACCCTACATCCTACAAGGCCACGCAGGGCACTTCCAAGGCCGAAATCGCCAAGGCCAAGCCCCATGAAGATGAATAGCGTAGTCATACTCTGCGACGGGGCTTTCCCCACGGAGCCGTATCCTCTGTATCTTCTGGATTCGGCCGAAGGAGTGGTGTGCTGCGACGGAGCCCTTGTCAAGTATCTGGAGCACTTTCCAGACCGGACACCGCTGGCAGTGGTGGGAGACATGGACTCACTTCCTTCAGAGGTTAAAGAGCAGTTCTCCGGCATTCTGTTCCCGGAAAGCGAGCAGGATTACAACGACATGACAAAGGCCATGCGCTGGGTTCTCCGGGAACATCCCGAGGTTCAGGAGATTGTGATTCTTGGCGCCACGGGCCTTCGCGAAGACCACACTATAGGAAACCTTGGGCTTCTGATGGAATACACACGGCTCTTTGACCTTGCAGACCGCAAGGTGTCAATGGTCTCCGACTACGGAACGGCCTTTGCCATCACCGACTCCTGCGATCTTCACCTTGGAGAAGGCCGCCGCTTCTCTTTTTTCAGCGCGGACAACTCCTTGAAAGTGCAGTCCAAGGGCCTCCAGTGGCCGCTTGACGGCGTAGTCTTTGACGCCTGGTGGAAAGCCACCCTCAACCGCACCACGGAGCCCATAGTCTCCCTCACCTTCAACCACCCTTCCGCCGCCCTGGTGATGGTGGACTAGCCCTCTCCTTTGGACCTGGTCCAGCTCATCTCAGGCTGCCCGTTTTCGTTAACACCCTGATTATAAGCCCATTACGCAATTTGCTCCCGCCCAAACGGACGGGAGCAAATTGCGTAAGTATCAGATATTTAAGTGTTTAACTAAAACGGGGGCTATCCTAAGTGAAGGAATTTATAAATCTGAGCGCCCATAACATTTGTTTTCTCTCTGAGTAACAGGAACAGTTGCCATTTTGCATCTTTGTCCAGCGCGAGTATCTGATGTATATCCTTATAATTTGTAGAACTTGTAATGATGGAAGTCATCTTCGAATAAGGCTTGTCGGATTTCCCTACAAAGACTTCGTTCAGGTCGTGCTCGCTGCCGGTGGTTGCATGCATTGCTGCAATCATATTCGAATAGGTGTCAAAGAACCTGCATGCAGCCTTGAAATCAATAACGTTGTAGGTTGAAATGACAAAGTCTGTGAACTGCTGTTTCTCAGATGGTGACAGTTCTTTTGTCATATTCTTAATGAGCGTGTAATTCAGTGGCCTGCCGGCTTTGTACTCCGCTTTTACAACCTTTACGGCAGCCCTTAGTGCCTTTGAGCTCCTGCGTATAACTATTTTTTCAGAGAACGGATGAGGACAGAATGCGTATGCGAGGTAGTTCCAGCGGTATTCTTCGGCATATGTGACAAGTAATCTTTCAACAGGATTATTCCCTATATATACTATTACAGACCGTGCTTTCTTGTCTCCGTATTTCGGAGCGCTTCCAAAGGGCATCTCAAATACCTGCCCTTTAGTGCCACAATACTTGTTGTATTCCCTTGCGAACCTGGAGTTCACTTCGCGTTTGAATTCAGTCAGGTTATTTTGGCTTTTGGCAATAACAGCGTCGTGTATATGGTCTGGCATTTGACACAAGGAAAGTACTTTTATCCCGTACTTCTTTGCCACAACACAGTAAATAGTGAAATATACGAGATGATCGCTTACGGTGTAAAAGAGAACGCCGTTATCGGCTGTCCTCTGGTAGCAGTGGTTGATTATGTCCTTGTAAAACTTCCGGCTCTTCATGATGCTCTCAATAATGACGTGACCCTGTCTGCGAAGGTCGGAATCATTTATTTGAATTGCAAGATGAAACGTTTCATTTTTTGCCGTTTTTGCTAATATTCTTATAGTCAACCTTTTACAGTGTTTACTCCGGCCGATTTGGATAGGAGTAAATTGCATAACGAACACATTTACAGCACGTTAGCAAAAACGCAATATTGCATTTTAACATTTTAAAGCCGGCCGCGTCTTATATGTGGCCGGCTTTTTGATGCTAAAACCAAAAAAAGATATGAAAAAGACATTAATCATTATTTCACTAGTCATTTGCACCGTTTGCAGCGCGTGTGCAGTAAGCCCGGCACGGGTTTCGGCCCTTGCCAGGGAGTATAATGGCAAGGAAGGGTTCGAGGTTGTGTCCATGGGACGCTTTCTCATAAGCGCCATAGGCGTAGCCGCACGAGCCGAAGCCGACCCTGAAGATGTGGCCGCCCTGAAGGCTTTCAAGGGCATAAAGCAC
>ODAJ014780481.1_pt1 | contig 64338 bp, 45 predicted proteins | sample 1539241 | NCBI WGS metagenome assembly ODAJ01 (sample SAMN02144231, study PRJEB22623) | gut metagenome | biome: sheep rumen | host: Ovis aries | place: New Zealand | reverse complement strand
GCAGGTCTGACAGCTTATACCGGCACTGTCTCCGGCGAGGTTTTGGACATGACCGAGGTGGACTATGTAAAGGCAGGCGAAGGCGTGATTGTGAAGGGTGAAGCAAACAAGACCTACTTACTGACAGCAGGTACCGGTACTGATGTTTATGGCGTCAATGCCCTGATCGCTTCGGCTAACTGGACTGCTGCAACCGAGGATGCTTATTTCTTGGTAGGCAACGAGTTCAAGAAATACACCGGTACTGAAGCTGTTCCGGCTGGAAAGGCATACTTGATCTACACCGCCGGTGGCGCCAACCCCGCTCCGCGTCGTATCGTAATGCGCTTCAACACCACTACCGCTGTTGAGAACGTAGAGGCAGTAGAGAAAGGCGTTAAGTTCATGGAGAACGGTCAGATCTTCATCCGTCGCGGTGAGAATGTATATAACGCTCAAGGTCAAATGGTTAAATAATAGGAGGACAGAAATTATGAAGAAGAATTATATAGCTCCTCAGACGGAGAACGTAGTATTGGCTTCGGCTAAGATCATGCAAGACTCAATGGCAATCAACACCACTTCGAGTGGTACGTTTGATGACGTTACATTGATCGACTAATATCCCTGCGCTCCGCGCATGGTAATCCAAACAATCCCGCGACTTCAATCGCGGGATTGTTGTTTGTTCTAACCCCCGGCGGTCACGCAGTAAAATCCGTGCAATCCGTGCGCAAAAACAGGAAAAAGACAGATTTATTTGCATATGTCAAAAAAAAGCAGTAAATTTGTACCCCAATATTAAAATCTAATGATGAAAAAACTATTCGGACTTATTCTTTTGATGGCAGCTGTTACGGGCTGTTCGGTACAGAAGCAATCTCTCCGGCTGGCGCAAGACGTGGCGCGTTCGGAGATGAGACACAACCCCGAAATGTGGACATGCGACGGTGCCGCCAAACCCAAGTGGGAATACACCCCGACGCTGATGGCAAGGGCTTTTCTCGACCTCTACAACGAGACACACGACACCGCCTACCTCAACCACGTACAGCGTTTCGCCGACCTGTTCATCGGCAAAGACGGTTCGATCCTCACCTACAAGAAATCCCTCTATAACATGGATCGCGTTCAGGGCGGAAACTTCCTGATCATGCTCCATGCGCTCAATCCGCAGCCGCAATACCTGACCGCCATCGAGACTCTCTATGACCAGATGCGCGAACAGCCGCGCACTACGGAAGGCGGCTTCTGGCACAAGCAGATATACGAGCATCAGATGTGGCTCGACGGACTGTTCACCGGCACCACTTTCTATGCCCGCTATGCGGCTTGGAAAAACCGTCCCGAGTTATGGGCGGACGTGGCACGGCAGTTTATTGTGGTTGACCAACACACCCTCAAACCCAACGGACTGAACCACCACGGTTGGGACGAGAGCCGGCAGATGGGGTGGAGTGACCCCAAGACCGGTTGCAGCCCTGAGACCTGGGGCAGAGCCGAAGGGTGGTATGTGATGGCACTGTGCGATGTGCTGGAACTAATGCCTGCTCAGACCAAGGAACGCGCCCGGCTGACCGCTATCCTCAACCGCGTTATGGAGAGCCTTCTCCAAGTGCAGGACAAGAAGACACACCTCTGGTACCAGGTGCCGGACCGTCCGGGCGAGGAGGGCAACTATCTGGAGTCCACCTGTTCGGCTATGTACTGCTACGCCATGGCTAAAGGCGTGCGCCTCGGACTCTTGGACAAGAAGTACAAGAAAGAAGCTGTGGCGGTGATGAAAGGTCTCCGGCGGTATAAGATCGTCACCAACGAAGACGGCACCCTTTCGCTCATCGACTGTTGCGCCGTAGCCGGTTTGGGGGGCAATCCCTACCGCGACGGCACCTATTCCTACTATGTGCACGAGCGCATCCGCAAGGATGACCCCAAAGGCGTAGCACCCCTCATAATGGCTGCTATAGAGTTAAGCAAGATAACCAAGTAATCCATATAATCCCCACAGATGTTAGCATTATTTTTAGCGATAAGTACCTTGGTGAGCACCTGGCAGTTCCGTCAGGAGCCTTCCGAACAGATGCCGGACGTGGACACCACGTGGCGGCAAGTGACCATCCCCCACGACTGGGCTATCTCCGGTCCGTTCGACAGAGCGAATGACCTCCAGGAAGTGGTTGTGGTACAGAACGGCGAGAGTGAGCCTACATGGAAAACAGGTCGCAGCGGCGGTCTGCCATGGATGGGCAAAGGGCACTACCGCACCCGTGTGGGCGTGAAGAAAGACAAGTTCTACACCCTCGTTTTCGACGGCGCCATGAGTCATGCCGATATATTCGTCAACGGCGAAGAAGTAGCCTACTGGCCGTACGGATACAACACTTTTGACTGCTATATTCTGCCCGGTCTGATTACGGGTGACAGTGTAGATATAGATGTCTATCTGGAGAACAAACCCCAGCAGAGCCGCTGGTATCCCGGAGCAGGTCTGTACCGGCATGTGCACCTCGTAGAGAGCGATCCGGTACATATACCGACTTTCGGCGTGCTGGTACGTACACCGCAGGTGTCCTCCGAACGCGCGGAGGTGTATGTGGCTGTCGAACTCCAACATGGCGTAGAGGAGATTTCTCCGGATACGGTTGCCGGTATCAGGATAAGCACCGATATTATCTACGAAGGCAAGGTGGTAGCCTCTGTTGAGGGAAAAGAGGGCAAGGCGGAAGTGCTCTCTCCGCATCTATGGAGTCCTGAGACACCGTATTTATATACCGCGCGTACGCGGGTGATGAGGGAGGATGAAATTCTCGATGAGCGCGAGACGCGTTTCGGCATCCGTTCTATCCGCTACACGCCGGAGCACGGTTTCCAACTGAACGGCAAGACCCGCAAGTTCAAGGGTGTCTGCAACCACCACGACCTGGGTCCATTGGGCGCAGCCGTACACAAGGACGCCCTTCGCCACCAGCTGGTAATGCTCAAGAAGATGGGCTGCGATGCTATCCGCACCAGCCATAACATGCCTGCACCGGAACTGGTGGAGCTGTGCGACGAGATGGGAATGATGATGATGATCGAGCCTTTTGACGTATGGAACCACGGCAAGACGGACAATGACTACAACCGGGAGTTTGACGACTACTGGAGATGGGATATCACCAATATGGTGAAGCACTACCGTAACAACGCCTCGGTAATGCTCTGGTCGAGCGGCAACGAGGTCTGGAACCAGGTGCTGCCGGACGGTATAGGTATCGTAACGCAGTTGCAGGACCTGTTTCATCAGTTAGATCCTACACGCCCTGTGACCAACGGAATGGACCAGGCCATGCATATCATCCATAACGGTTTTGGCGCGGCTGTCGAGCTGCCGGGTCTCAACTACCGCACCGGGCGATACGAAGAGGCATACGAGTATCTGCCGCAGAAGATGATCCTTGGTTCGGAGACCGCCTCCACCGTCTCCAGCCGCGGCGTATATAAGACGCCTGCAGTGATCAAGGATTTTGCGCTGTATGACGACCATCAGTCGAGCGGTTATGACTTGGAGTACTGCCCTTGGGCAGGTCTGCCGGAGCAGGACTTCCAGTTGCAGGACGACTATCCTTGGACACTGGGTCAGTTCGTCTGGACAGGTTTCGACTACTTGGGCGAACCTTCGCCTTATGACACCGACGCATGGCCCAGCCATAGCAGTTATTTCGGTATCATAGACCTTGCATCGCTGCCCAAAGACCGCTACTGGCTCTACCGCAGCCAATGGAACCTGCAGTCGCCTACACTGCATCTCCTTCCGCACTGGAACTGGCGGAAGGGCGATCTTGTGCCGGTGTTCTGCTATACCTCCTATCCTGAGGCGGAACTGATAGTGAACGGCAAAAGTTACGGACGCCTGCGCCACGCCACCGCCGAAGAGACGGAAAGACTCAAAGCCGGTGAACGGATAGAAGGCGTGAGTGCCATGCCCAAGGTGGGTGATTTCACTCCGCCGGAATGGGGTTCTGCACCCCGGCCGGAGTTACTGCCGAGATACAGGCTAATGTGGTTTGACGTGCCGTACAAGAAAGGCAAGATCGAGGTGGTGGCATACGACAGCAACGGACAGCAGGCGGCGCGCGAGGTCATCCGCACAGCCGGCAAGCCGCACCATATAGAAACGGAGTGGGCTAATCAGGACGAGAACCCCGAAGAGCTGTGCTATGTTACCGTGCGCGTGGTGGACAAGAAAGGAAACCTTTGTCCCTTCGCCGACCAACTGATCGAATACCAAGGGGAAGGCTTTGTGGCAGCCGCCAACGGCGACGCCGCTTGTCTGGACAGTTTCGTGGGCGGCAAGATGCACGCCTTTGCAGGTCAATGTACCTTTATCCTCCGCAAGGGAAGTAAAGGTACACTGAGTGCCAAGGGTTTGAAAAAAGCTGTAATAGCGTTATAGGAACTTATATATCGTCTCCTGCGTGTAGGTCTCGCCCGGACGCAGGACAGGCGACGGAAAAGAGTCGTGATTGACGGCGTCAGGCAGGTTCTGCGCCTCAAGACAGACGGCATTCTGGGGGCGGTACATGGTGCCGCCCTTTCCTATGTGGTTTTCTACATAGTTGCCGGTATAGACCTGTATGCCGGGGCAGGTGGTATAGACCTCCATGGTGCGTCCCGAAGCCTTCACTACGGCAGCCAGGCGGGGTGTGGCAGAGGGTTTGGTGTCCAATACCCAGTTGTTGTCAATACCCCGACCGGGAACGAAGAACGGATCGTCTATGCGGTCGCCGATCAGTTGCGGCTGTCTGAAATCCATGGCTGTATTCTCCACAGGGGCTATCTCACCGGTGGCCGCTGCCGAGTCGTCGAGCGGTGTGTAGTAGTCCGCCAGGACCTGCAGCCGGTGGTCTCTGACAGAAGGAGACGTCTCTCCGTTGAGATTGAAATAGGCATGGTTGGTCATGGAGATGACGGTAGGCGCATCCGTTGTGGCGCGATAGGAGATAGAGAGCCCGTTGTCGTCGGTGAGCGCGTAGGTGACATACACCTCTACATTACCGGGGAAGCCCTCTTCGCCGTCGGCGGAGTGGAGATGCAGGACTATATGGCGGTCGTCATGCTCGATGACATCCCAAGTCTTCTCGTTCCATCCGCTGACACCGCCGTGAAGGCAGTTGGTGCCGTTATTGACGGGCAGATGATAGGTTTTGCCGTCAAGGGTGAAGATACCATCCTTAATACGGTTGGCGTATCTGCCGATGATAGCGTTGAAGTAGGTCTCCTGTGTACGCCATTCCTCCTCGGTGTTGAAGCCCAGAACGACATCCGCTTTCTCGCCTTTGTCGTTGGGGACGATAAGGCGTGTGAGTTTGGCTCCGTAGTCGGAAATCTGTGCATGAAGCACCGTATTGTCAAGTTCGTAGAACATATTATCCGATTTTGCGGCTTCCATCGCCAATGACTACATCTATAATCTTCGGGGTAATGCCGTATTTGGCTTCGTATGCCTCTACAGCGCGCTTGGTGAAAGCATCGTAGAGTTCGTCTTTGACGAGGTTGATGGTACAACCGCCGAATCCGCCGCCCATGATACGCGAGCCTGTTACGCCGCACTCTTTGGCGAGGTCGTTGAGGAAATCGAGTTCCTCGCAGCTGACTTCATAGTCGCGGCTGAGGCCTTGGTGGGTGAGGTACATCTGTTTGCCGACCTCCTCGTAGTCTCCTTTGACGAGTGCGTCACACACTGCCAGCACGCGGTCTTTCTCGCCCAGGACGAAGGTGGCACGCTGTATATCCTCGGCAGAGCAAGTGGCTTTGACAGCCTCCAGATCTTCCCATGTGCAATCACGGAGCGTTTCGATCTTGCGGTCGGGGTGGAGCGCCTGAATGGCGGCTGCCACATTCTCGCAAGAGCGGCGTCGGTCGTTATAAGGCGAGCCTGCCAGTTCGTGTTTGACGCAAGAGTTGACCAGCACCAAGCGATAGCCTTTCGGTTCGAACGGGAAATACTCGAACTCGCGGCTGCGGCAGTCCAGACGCATGAGTTTGCCTGCTTGTCCGAAGACCGAAGCGAACTGATCCATTATGCCGCAGTTGCAGCCGATATACTTATGCTCGGTAGCCTGTCCGGCAAGCACCATATCCCAGCGTGAGATAGAGCCCCCGAAGATATCGTTGAGTCCGTAAGCGAAGCAACTCTCCAGCGCAGCGCTGGAAGACATTCCTGCACCCAGAGGCACATCTCCGGCAAAAACGGTGTCAAAACCGCCGACAGCCACACCGCGTTCAATCAGTTCGCGTGCCACACCATAGACGAAACGGAAGCAGGTAGCCTCCGGTCCTTTGGGGTCGTTAACGGTCCACTCGGCGTAGTCGTCAAGGTCGATAGAGTAAGCGCGGACTGTATCCGTGCCGTTAGGACGGATGACCGCCATGATTCCTTGCTCTACAGCGCCTGGGAAGACAAAACCTCCATTATAGTCGGTGTGCTCACCTATAAGATTAATACGGCCGGGAGAGGCATAGACAGTACCGGTTTGTCCGGCAAACTTGTCTGCAAAGACTTGCAGAAGAAATTCCTTTTTCATATGATATTAGTTTTTAATAGCTTTTGGCGGGGGTGGTTGTAAGCCCCCTCCGGAGGGGGGCTCTATATCCGTCAGTTGGTGGAGCTAGTGGGAGTCGAACCCACGTCCAAACACGGAACAAATACGCTTTCTACACGCTTATCCCGGCTTTCATTTTCGTCCGCAAGCAAGACCCAGGCTACCAACTTACGGCTTATCTGCTTTGGTTTCGGAACCGCATCGCAGCCTACGGCTCCTATTCTGTGAATTTCCGCACCGCTTGATCCATTCAGCCCACAGACTCGGCTTGGAGCGATGTCCCGTTCAGGCACCTTGTACCTGAATAAAGTAACCTACTGTACTTCGGTTAGGCAGCGAGAGCTACATTATAGTTGCCAGTTATAATTTTGAGAACCGGATTAACGAGCTTATTCTCGGTGCTCGACGTGCTTACATACCCATTCTACATGCTGTCAAAACCAGATAGCCCCATTTTTCGCTGCAAAATTAGTAAAATATTTGCATATATCAAAATTTTTGTGTATTTTTGCAGCCGTTTTTGAAAAAAAAGACGATTATTATGTCTGTAGAGATACGTGAAATACACTCCAAACGGGAGTTAAAACAGTTCATAGAGTTTGCCAACAAGCTCTATGAAGGCAGCCGTTTTTACTGTCCGCCGCTGTTCTTCGACGAGATGAACTGTTTTGACCCGGAAAGCAATCCTGCCTTGGAGGTGTGTGAGTATCAGTTATGGATGGCATACAAGGACGGCAAGCCCGTCGGACGCGTAGCAGGAATTATCAACAGGAGGGCGAATGAGAAATGGGGTGTGAAGAAAGTGCGTTTCGGCTGGTGGGATTTTGTGGATGATCCGGAGGTGAGCCGTGCTTTGTTAGATACCGTGGCGGCTTGGGGGAAAGCCCGAGGCATGGAGCAGTTGAACGGTCCTGTAGGGTTTACGGATTTTGACCATGAGGGTCTGCTCCTGGAGGGATACGACTATCCGGCAGTGATGGCTTCGCTGTACAACTATCCGTATTATGTGAAACACATAGACGCGTACGGAATGGAGAAGGAAGCCGACTGGATAGAGTTTCAGGTTTATCCTCCTGAGAAATGTCCGGAGAGACTGGAGCGTATCGCCGATATAGTAAAGGAACGCTCGCACGTGCATGTGGACAAAGTGAAGAACTCCCGCGAGCTGGTGCGCAAGTACGGCATAGAGTATATGGATGTGATAGACACTGCTTATCAGAATCTATATAATTTCCAGCCGATGACCGACAAGCAGAAGAACTACTACAAGAACATGTATTTCCCGTTGCTGAATTTTGATTTTGTGACCATCGTGGTCAATGAGAAGGACGAGATAGTGGGAGTAGGCTTGGGAATGCCGGATATATCGGATGCGTTGCGCAAGTGCCAAGGCCAGTTGTTGCCTTTCGGTTGGTATCATATACTGAAGGCTCTTTGGGCAAAGAAGATGGATTCGTTCAGTTTTCTGCTTATAGCCGTAAGACCCGATTACCAGGACAAAGGAATCAACGCCCTGTTCTTCCAGGACCAGATACCTTATATCAACCGCTACGGGATCAAACGCCTGGAGACGACCAGTATCTTGGAGACCAATACCAAGAACATCGCCAACTTCACGCAGTTTGACCACAAGGTACACAAGCGCCACCGCGCTTATATCAAAAGCATAGAGTGATGAAGCCTCGCAGTGCGGAAAATAAGGCAAGCGAAATGCAACGCCGCCTGGACGCCTATGTGGAAGAACATAACATGCGTCGCTCTCCGACCAGAGACCTGGTACTGGCAGAGGCATGCAAGTTGCCGCAGCCTTTTGCCGCAAGCGAACTGATAGAAGCTGCCGAAAAACAACATATTTCGATGCCAACGGTATATAATGTACTGCAATTATTGATTAAGGCACGAATTTTGTTGAAGGTAAACAGAGACTCCACTCGCGAGCATGCGATGTACGAGATCTTGGCCGGTAAGAGCTATGCTATACAGATGTATTGCACGCGTTGCGGACGCGTAACACCGGTGCAAAGCAAAGTATTGAACAACGCCATCAAGGCGTATAAGTTTAACAATTTTAACTTACAGCGATTTTCGCTCTTCGTATATGGGGAATGCAAAGTCTGCCGGAGTTATAAGCGATTATATTGATTATGGAAGTTTATTATTGGGTTCTGTTCATCGTCATAGCGTTGGCAAGTTGGATTGCCAGCAAGCGCGTTGAGAGTAAGTTCAAGAAGTACTCCGAGGTGCCTTTGAGGATGACTGGTGCCGAGGTGGCGGAAAAGATGCTCAGGGACAATGATATCATGGATGTGAAGGTAGTGAGCACCGGCGGTTTTCTGACCGACCACTACAACCCTGCCACCAAGACGGTAAATCTGTCGGAGAGTGTATATCATGGTTCCAATGTGGCAGCGGCGGCAGTGGCGGCTCATGAGTGCGGTCATGCCTTGCAGCACAATCATGCCTATGCTCCGCTTCAGTTACGAACGGCATTGGTGCCTGTGGTAAGCTTCTCAAGCAGGGTTATGACCTGGGTACTGTTGATAGGAATTCTGTTGATCAAGGTGGTTCCTGCGGTGTTGCTGGCAGGAATAATAATGTTCGGACTGACGACTTTGTTCTCGTTCATAACCCTTCCTGTGGAGGTGAATGCCAGTCAGCGTGCAGTAGCTTGGCTGGAGTCGGCAGGAATTACAGACCGCGAGACAACAGAGATGGCGTCAGACGCATTGCACAGCGCAGCCTATACATACGTAGTGGCGGCATTGAGTTCGCTGGCAACGCTAATGTATTATGTGATGATATATTTAGGCAGAAGAAGAAATTAACTGAATATAAGGCCCCGTAGCTCAATTGAATAGAGTGTCAGATTCCGGTTCTGAAGGTTCTGGGTTTGAGCCCCAGCGGGGTCACTTTTTTGAAATCCCCTATTTTTAGGTATTGTGCATATGCGCAAAAAAGCGTAATTTTGCACTCGCAAACGAATTGGTCAGTTTCATGTCTAAGACAATAAAAATAGGAGTAGTAGGAAGTCCCAAATCGGGCAAGACGGCTCTTACCGGTGCATTGAGTGCCAGAGCAAAATCTTTAGCCATTCCTTTTGAGTTTACGGAGGTACATGACCTCGACGATCTGCACGGACATGTGTTTGATCTGGTGCTCCAAGTGGTGGATTCCGTCAACTTGGAGAACTCTCTGCTTCTGACTCCCCATATTATTGACGAGCAGGAGAAGATTGTAATGGCTTTCGGGCGTTACGACGCCTTGTTGGAGACAGATCATGAATTGGATTTTGAGAAGATGCACCGCCTGATAGGTGTGCCTCAATGCCAAGTCTCCGTCAGGCAGAACAAGGGTATTGACGAGTTGTTGCAGATTTTGCAGACGACGGCAGCCCAGCCTGTGTCGACCGCCCATCCGATCTATCATATCCGTGATCTGGGAGACGAGGCCGCCTATGCCGCTTATGTGCACGGTGTGCTGAACCAGACTCTGCGTCACGCCAAGAACGACCAGCACCAGACCCGTCTGGAGAAAATCGACAAGGTTCTTACCAACAAATGGCTGGGATTTCCGATTATGCTCTTGATTTTGTATGTGGTGTTCGAGTGTACCTTCACGCTCGGCGCTTATCCTCAGGAGTGGATAGCAGGCGGCATAGACGCGCTGTGCGAGTGGAGCCGCGGGGTGATGGGCGAAGGCTGGTTCACGTCGATGCTCATAGACGGTATTATACAAGGTGTGGGAGCTGTGCTGGCTTTTCTGCCGAATATCATAATTCTCTTCTTTTTCATCAGTATTATGGAGGACACGGGATATATGTCCCGTGAGGCTTATCTGATGGACGGAATTATGCACCATGTGGGGTTGCACGGGCGCAGTTTCGTGCCAATGCTGATGGGCTTCGGATGCAATGTGCCTGCCATCATGGCAGCGCGTGATCTGAAGGATCCGCGGGACAGGGCTCTTACGATGCTTATGGTACCGTTCATGTCCTGTTCGGCGCGTCTGCCGGTGTATATGCTTTTTGTGGATACATTCTTCGCGAAACACAAGGCTCTTGTAATGCTTTCCCTGTATGCTATAGGTGTTTGCTTGGGAATACTGTTTGCGCTTATCATGAAGCGCACCAAGTGGTTTAAGAAACCGGACGAGGATCTGGTGAATGAGTTGCCGGAGTTCAGACTGCCTTCCTGGCGCAGTACCTGCGCGCATATATGGGAGCGTGTGGCAGACTATCTGCAGAAGATAGCCACCGTTATTCTCTGGGCAAGTATTATCATCTGGGCTCTGGAGTATTTCCCGATGCAGTCTTCCGGCGATGTGGAGCGTTCGTATCTTGCGATGATAGGCAAGGCTCTGGAGCCTGTAATGTCTCCGTTAGGGTTTGACTGGAAGATGGCCGTGTGTCTGCTGACCGGTCTGCCTGCGAAGGAAGCGATTGTCTCCACGCTGGCTATCCTCTACGGCGACATATCGACCGGATTCACTCCTCTCACAGCCTATGCGTTCATGGTGTTTGTGTTGCTTTACTTCCCTTGCGTAGCCACTGTGGTTACCCTGCGGCGCGAGGTAGGCAGAGGCTGGGCCTGCTATATGGTGGTGCAGTCGCTGTTGTTAGCGTGGGTGTGTGCCTTCGCAATATACCAGACAGGATTATTGCTGATATAATAAGAATACAGATAAGGAAATATAGAAATGAAACGATTGTTGATTTTTATGATGGCTTTGTTGCCGGTTGTGGGTATCTATGCCAAACAGGACAAGAAGACTGTGCTCTTCTATGTGGACATTCATTGCCAGGGGTGTTGTGACAAGATCATGAAGAATATTGCGTTTGAGCCGGGAGTGAAAGATATCGAATGCAATATAGAGAAGAAGACTGTCAAGGTGACGTATGACGCCAACAAGACGGATGTGCCGACCTTGCAGAAAGCGTTTGCCAAGATAGGCAAACCAGCCACGACCAATCCTCCCAAGGCGAAAAAAGAAGTTGACGCCTCAACAGGGGCGTCAACTCCAGAATAAAGAAAGTCTTTCAAGAAGACTTACAGCGTCCACTCGAAGCCGTCTTTCCGGTCTTTGATCTGAAATCCCAGGGCAGCCAATTGATTGCGAATGCGGTCAGAGGTTGCCCAGTTTTTTTGCTCTTTGGCTTCCTGACGGAGTTGCAGGAGCAGGTCAACAGCGCCCTTGTAAGCGGCTGTGGTCTGTTCGTTACCGGCGTTTTCTCCTTCCAATCGCAAACCGAGGATATCTATAGCGAACGTCTTCCAGACGGATTGGAGTTCTTTGAGGTCTTCTGCAGAGATGGTGCCTTTGCCGTCGTGCACGGTGTTGATGGCATGGGCGGAGTCAAAGAGCAGTGAGATGACCACCTGCGAGTTGAGGTCGTCGTCCATGGCGTCTTGACATTGCTGACGAAGGGAAGCAACGGTCTTGGCGATGGCCTCCTGAGTCTCGGCTGAGGCTTGGAGCTTGAGGAGGCGTGCATAAGTCTCCTGCATACGGAGGAAGCCTTTCTCGGCAGCCTCTAACGCCTCCGAGGAGAAGTCCACCGTGGAGCGGTAGTGCGCCTGAAGGATGAAGAAACGGATCGTCATCGGCGAGAAGGGCTTGGTGAGGAGTTCGTGGTCTCCGGTGAAGAACTGCTCCAGAGTGATGAAATTGTTATAACTCTTACCCATCTTCTTTCCGTTGATAGTGATCATGTTGTTGTGCATCCAGTAGTTCACGGTTTCGTGTCCGAGAGCCGCGCAGGACTGAGCTATCTCAGCCTCGTGGTGGGGGAACATGAGATCCATTCCTCCGCCGTGGATGTCAAATCGTTCGCCCAAGTATTTGGTGCCCATGGCAGAGCACTCCATGTGCCATCCGGGAAATCCCTCAGACCACGGAGAAGGCCAGTGCATGATATGTTCGGGCGAGGCTTTCTTCCAGAGGGCGAAGTCGTAGCTGTGTTTCTTCTCCTCCTGTCCGTCCAGTTCGCGGGTGTCGGTGACTATGTCGTTGAGGTTGCGCCCTGAGAGTTTGCCATAGGGGAAGTCTTGCGCGAACCGCTCAACGTCCATATAGACAGAGCCATGGGAGACATAGGCGTAGCCATGATCGAGGATCTGCTGAATGAAAGCGATCTGCTCGATAATATGTCCGGAGGCGTGCGGCTCGATGGAAGGCGGAAGGACATTCAGGGCTTCCATATCGTGGTGGTAGCGGTTGGTGTAGTATTGCACCACCTCCATCGGCTCCAGTTGCTCGAGACGGGCTTTCTTGGCGATCTTGTCTTCGCCCTCGTCGGCGTCGTGCTCCAAGTGCCCGACATCCGTAATATTACGCACGTAGCGCACCTTGTATCCCAGATAGGTGAGATAGCGGTAAAGGAGGTCAAAGGTGATAGCCGGACGAGCATGCCCCAGGTGGGCGTCGCCATAGACAGTAGGACCGCATACATACATACCAACGTGACCTTCGTGAATGGGTTTGAACGGCTCCTTAAATCTCGATAAAGAATTATAGATATACAACATAGCGATACAGACAATTTTGTTGTTAACCAATTTTTCCGTGCAAAGGTAGTGTTTTTTTTTGACATATGCAAGAATATATCTGTTTTGGAGTTAAAAATGCAGGTTTTGGTTGCAAAAAATTGCATAGGTCAAATTATTTTTGTATTTTTGCAGTCTCTAAGGTTGTCCCAAAGATGGGACAAAAGTGGATGATGAGTTGTCGCAAAGATGGGACAAAAGCGGATGATGAGTTGTCGCAAAGATGCGACAAAAGTGGATGATGTAAAATTAGCAATGTGCAAATCGGTGACTCGATAAAACCCTTACAAAACCCTTACTTACCCCTTACAAGACCCTTACGGGGGAAGCCGGACCGCTATGTTGTAGGACCGTTGCACTGTAGGACCGCTGCGCTGTAAGACCGGCGCACGCGCCTGAGGGAGTGTAACAAAACTCCGGAGGAAATCTTCTCCGGAGTTTTTGTGTGTAGCAAATCTGAACTAAAAGTCAGAGGAGGGTGGCGGGGTCGAGGTTGTTGCGCTCGATGTCCTTGAAATAATTGAAGGTAGCGACCTTGAGTTCGTCGCAAGCCGCCTCGTCACAGACGATAATTCCATGTTGGTGCATCTGGAGGGCAGAAACCGTCCACATGTGGCTGATCGGCTCCTCAATCGCGTGCTGGAGTGCACGTGCCTTATTATGACCATTGACCATGATAAGCACCTCCTGGGCGTCCATGACCGTACCGACACCGACGGTCAAAGCCGTCTTAGGCACCTTGTTCACATCGTTTTCGAAGAAACGGCTGTTAGCAATGATAGTGTCCGTGGTGAGTTCTTTCTTACGGGTGCGGCTGGTGAGTGACGAGCCGGGTTCGTTGAAAGCAATATGTCCGTCAGGACCTATACCTCCGAGGAAGAGGTGAATACCACCGTAGTTCTTGATTTTAGCTTCATAGCGGGCACACTCAGCCACCAAGTCCGGCGCATTGCCATTAAGGATATTCACATTCTCTTTGCGGATGTCAATATGGCTGAAGAAGTTGTTCCACATAAAGCTATGGTAGCTCTCCGGGTGATCTTCGGCGAGGTTGACATACTCGTCCATATTGAAGGTGACTACATTGCGGAACGAGACTTTTCCGGCTTTGTTGAGTTTAATCAGTTCACGGTACATGCCCAGCGGCGAAGAACCCGTTGGGAGACCCAAAACGAAAGGAGTACTTTCTTTCGGCCCAAACTCGTTGATGCGTTTGGCTACATAGTTCGCAGCCCACTGACTGAGCAGGTCATACGAAGGTTGAATAATAACACGCATAAAATTATTTACTATTTGGTCATTTACTATTTGTTCATTTGTTCTTCTCTTCTCAACACCACGGCACTGCGGGCGGGTAGGTACATCTTCAGCCACCCTTTTCCGTCCTGTGCATACAGTTCGTCGTGCAGTGTGAAGTGCTCCACGGAGTCATCGCTGAGCCCAAATCCTGCAAACTCTTTGGCGTCGGTGTTGAGTACGACCTTGTATTTGCCTTCGGGTACAAGAATACCGTAGTCGGTGAAGGACTGCTGTCCGTTCCAGTTGAAGATGAAGAGGAGTTCGCCGCGTGAGTACGCCACTACCTGGTCTCCCTCGTTGTCCCACCATTTCATGACCCAGGGCAGATGCTTTCCGTATTTGTCTTTCTGGATGGTGATATTCTTGGTGAGGAGGTGTACCATCGCGTGGTCGAAGCGGTTGAGGTCGGAGAAGAAATAGTTGGGGTTGTCCACGAGACTCCACTGGCGACGGGCGTACTTGTAGCTCCAGCCATTGCCCTCACGCGGGAAATCGATCCACTCCGGGTGTCCGAACTCGTTGCCCATGAAGTTGAGGTATCCGCCGTTGATCGTAGAGGCGGTGATGAGGCGGATCATCTTATGGAGCGCTATTCCGCGATCTACCATATAAGTGGAGTGTCCGTGCTCAAAATGCCAGTACATATCGGAGTCGATGAGGCGGAAGATGATCGTCTTGTCGCCAACGAGTGCCTGGTCGTGTGACTCGCAGTAGCTGATTGTCTTCTCGTCTTCGCGGCGGTTGGTCATCTCGTAGAGTATATGTCCTGCTTTCCAGTCTTCGTCCTTGACTTCCTTTATATACTTGATCCAAAAATCGGGAATACCCATCGCGAGGCGGTAGTCAAATCCCATTCCTCCATCGGCTATCGGTTGAGCCAATCCCGGCATACCGGACATGTCTTCGGCAATAGTAATGGCATTGGGTTTGACCTCATGAATAAGTTTGTTGGCAAGGGTGAGATACATGATAGCATCGCCGTCCTCGTTGCCGTTATAATAAGAGCCGTAGCCGTTGAAGTCCTCTCCTAATCCGTGGCTGAGGTACATCATCGAGGTGACTCCGTCAAAGCGGAATCCGTCGAAGTCGTACTCTTCCATCCAGAAGCGGCAGTTAGAGAGCAGGAAATGGAGTACTTCGTTCTTGCCGTAGTTGAAGCAGAGCGAATCCCAAGCGGGGTGCTCACGGCGGTATCCGTCATGGAAATACTGGTAAGGCGTGCCGTCGAAATTGCCCAATCCCTCCAGCTCGTTCTTCACGGCGTGCGAGTGTACCAGATCCATGATGACACTAATGCCTCTGCCGTGTGCGTCGTCCACGAGCGCTTTGAGTTCTTCGGGTGTACCAAATCGGCTGGAGGCGGCAAAGAAGTTGGACACGTGGTATCCGAAACTGCCGTAGTAGGGGTGCTCCTGGATCGCCATGATCTGGATGCAGTTGTATCCCAAATTAGCAATACGCGGGAGTACGTTGACGCGGAAGTCCTCGTAGGAATTGACTTTCTCTTCCTCGCTGGACATGCCAATATGGCACTCATAGATGAAAAGACCGGATTTGCGGTGTTTGGTCATCTTCTTGGCGTTGCGCCACTGGTATTCGCCTTCCCAGACTTGTGCAGAAAAGAGTTTGGTCCGGTCGTCCTGTACCACTCTGGTAGCGTAACTGGGGATGCGTTCTCCCCATCCGCCGTTCCACTCTACGAGGAGTTTGAACAGTTGTCCATGTTTCATGGCGGATTTGGGCAGTTCCACCTCCCAGTTGCCGAATCCCACAGGCTGCAGACGATAGCGTTCGTCCTTTTCCCATCCGTTCATATCACCCTTGATATAAATGGCGGTGGCGTTAGGCGCCCACTCCCGGAAGACCCATCCCTTTTGGGTGCGATGGAGTCCGAAATAGAGGTGCCCGCTTGCCCATTCTTTGAGTTCAAGCCCGTTGGTGAGTTCGAACTCCTTGCTCATTGCGTAGTTGTAGCGACCTTGAATAGCATCTTCGTATGGCGCCAGATACGGATCGTTCTGCACCAGTTTGAGTTGTTTGCGGAAGTTAGTCATTTTATCTGTTGACTTTCGATTTCACAATAAGTTTTCGGTACTCTTTGCCCGGAGCGATGCCGGGTTGGTGTGCATCGGAGGGGAAGAAAACAGCGAAATGTCCTTTAGGCACAACGAATTTGACAGTGGCCTTATCGCCGTAAAACTCTACATCTTTTCCTTCGTCGTAGTCCTGAATTACTTTTTCACAATCGACTTGCGATTTCCATCCCATCATCTCGTCGTCCCCCAGCGGAATCTGGATATCCAGATAGTCCTTGTGCGCCTCCATACGACATTTGTCCTCGTCTTTGCCCTTGAAATCCACAATATTGACGTACAAGTCCTGTCCATCCAAGTACAGTTTGCAAGCAGGCAGTTCTTCGAGGTCATTGTTGTTGAAGAACTCCATGAATTGTTCGAACCCCGGCACACAGTCGTAGTACCAGTCCGCATTTTCCAATTTGTCAATAATCATATTTTTGTGTTTTTGTGTATTTTCTCAACCTCGTATCAAAAAAACGCGACAAAGTTACTAAAATTTATTGAAATCTCCAAATTTTAATTACTTTTTCGCGTTTTTAAGTTGTTTTAGGTTACAAAATCATTTGTTTTGCAGGTATTGGTGCATCGCAGCCGCCGCCTTCCTTCCGTCCGACATGGCGAGTATGACAGTAGCTCCTCCACGTACAATATCGCCTCCGGCGAAGAGTGCGGGGATCGCCGACTGCATCTGTTCGTTGACGACGATAGTGCCTTTCTTGCCGATCTCCAGCCCTTCGACGGAAGATGGGATAAGCGGGTTGGGCGAGACACCGACAGCGACGATGACGAGGTCAACAGGGATGGTGACTGTTTTTCCTTCCACGGGCACGGGAGAGCGGCGACCAGATTCGTCGGGTTCGCCCAAAGCCATGACTTGCAGTACGGCTTCCGAGACGCGTCCGTTCTCGTCGGCGTGGTACTCAATGGGGTTGTGGAGGGTGAGGAACTCGATGCCTTCCTGTTTGGCGTGTTTGACCTCCTCCACACGCGCAGGCATCTCTTCTTCCGAGCGGCGGTAGATAATCATGGCGTGCTCGGCACCGAGGCGTTTGGCGGTGCGGACAGCGTCCATGGCGGTGTTACCGCCACCGATGACGGCTACGTTCTTGCCATAGAGCAAGGGTGTGTCGGTAGCGGGGTTGGAAGCGTCCATGAGGTTGACGCGGGTGAGGTATTCGTTGCAGGAGAGTACGCCGTTGAGGTTTTCTCCGGGGATATTCATGAACCGCGGCAGACCGGCTCCCGAACCGACGAAGACGCCTTTGAAGCCCTGTTCTTCCAGTTCTTTGACAGAGATGGTTTTGCCGATGATCGTGTCCGTATGGAATTGCACGCCGAGTGCACGGAGTCCGTCAATCTCTTTGTCCACGATAGCGTTCGGCAGACGGAACTCAGGGATGCCATACTTGAGCACGCCGCCGATCTCGTGTAGCGCCTCAAAGACGTGCACCTCGTAGCCGTATTTGGCGGCGTCTCCGGCGAAAGTCAAGCCGGCAGGACCACTGCCAACGACCGCTATTTTGGAGCGCTGCGCTGTAAGACCACTATCGTTGTAAGACCGCTCCGCTGTAAGACCGCCTTCGGCTGTAAGATTATTTGCGTAGTCGGCGACGAAGCGTTCGAGGTAGCCGATGGCTACTGGCTGGTGTTTCATCTTGAGGTGGATACATTGCGACTCACACTGTTTCTCCTGCGGGCAGACGCGTCCGCAGACAGCAGGCAGGGATGAAGACTCCTTGATGATCGCCGCGGCTCCGAGGATGTCTCCGGTCTCCAGGGTCTTGATAAATCCGGGGATGTTGATATTCACCGGGCACCCTTGTACACAGGTCGGATTCTTGCAGTTGAGGCAACGATGGGATTCCGTGATCGCTTGTTCGAAGGTCAGACCCTGGTTGACTTCCTCGTGCAGGGACTTGACGCGCACTTCGGGACGAAGTTCCGGCATTTGTACACGGGGAATTGCCACGCGGTCCTTGGGGGTACCCGTGTATTGCTCAACCTCTATTGAACCTACATGTACCTCCCTTTTACTACCGATCCGATTCTCTCTCGTTAGTGTCTCGTTAGTCTGATTTGGACTGCCGACGTGCATCTCATATGCCTCCAGTGCTGCGGCTTCTTCGGCCTTGTAGGACTTCATGCGGGAGAGCATCTCAGTCCAGTCCACCTGGTGGGCATCGAATTCCGGTCCGTCCACGCAGACGAATTTGGTTTTGCCTCCCACGGTGACACGGCACGCGCCGCACATTCCTGTTCCGTCCACCATAATGGTGTTGAGGGAAGCTTCGGTAGGAATATTGTACTTGGCGGTGGTGAGGGCGACGAACTTCATCATGATCGCCGGACCGATGGTGACGCACTTGTCCACTTTCTCCCGGTTGATCACTTCTTCCACGCCGACGGTCACGACGCCTTGTTTGCCCATGGAGCCGTCGTCGGTCATAACAATCAGTTCGTCAGACCACTGTGCGAGTTCATCCTTGAGGATGATGAGGTCTTTATTCCGCGCGGCGAGCACGGTGACGACGCGGTTTCCGGCTTTCTTGAGCGCTTCGGCGATAGGCAACATAGGTGCAGCGCCGACGCCTCCGCAGGCGCAAACGACCGTTCCGTAGTTCTCAATGCGTGTAGCGCGTCCGAGGGGTCCTACGACGTCGTGAATATATTCGCCGGGTTCCAAAGCCAGCAGTTTGTGGGTAGAAGCGCCTACTTGCTGAACGACCAGCGTGATGGTACCTTTTTCGGTGTCGGCGCCGGCGATGGTGAGAGGCACACGTTCGGAGAGTGCATCCACACGAATAATGACAAAATGGCCGGCACGGCGGCTACGGGCAATGAGCGGAGCCTCCACGACGAGTTCCGCTACATTGGGTGAGAAAAATCGTTTACTAATGATTTGATTCATTGTATGGAAGTTATTTATGATATATTGCTTGTTAAGTCTGTTTCGTATGCTTTCACAATGCGTCCGACGAGCGGGTGGCGCACTATGTCTTTCTCGTTGAAGCGGATGATGGAGATTCCTTTGATTTCACGGAATCTATCCAAAGCGTCCCGGAGTCCGGATTTCTGGTTGGCAGCCAAGTCGATCTGCGTCATGTCTCCGGTGACGATCATCTTACTACCGAAACCAAGGCGGGTGAGGAACATCTTAAGTTGCTGAACAGTAGTGTTTTGCGCCTCATCCAGAATGACTACGGCATCGGAGAGGGTGCGTCCGCGCATAAACGCGAGAGGTGCTATCTGGATGACGCCGCGTTCCATATATTCGTTGAGTTTGACAGGGGGGATCATGTCTTGCAAGGCATCGTAAAGAGGCTGCAGATAGGGGTCGATTTTCTCCCGCATGTCACCGGGAAGAAATCCCAGTTTCTCGCCGGCTTCCACGGCCGGGCGGGAGAGGATGATCCGTTTGACTTCGCGGTTCTTGAGAGCTCTGACCGCCAAGGCGATAGCCGTGTAGGTCTTACCGCTTCCGGCGCATCCGACGGCAAAGAGGAGGTCGTTCTCTTCGTAGGCATCGACCAACCGTTGCTGATTGGTAGATCGCGCCACGATGCTTTTGCCGTTTACTCCGTGAACGATGAGGTTGTCCTGTGCCGTTTCGTGCGGTTTGTCGCCATGGAGGAGCAGGAGGATGTCCTGTTCGGAGAGCCGGTTGTTACGGATACAGAAGTCTTCGCACAGGCGGAGAGAGTGCTCAAAACGGGTGATGGCAGCCTCGGATCCGGTGGCTTTGACCTGATAACCTCGCGCGACGACTCTGACATCCGGGTGCTGGTTTTTGAGGCAGAGGATATTGGTGTTGTTCACGCCATAGAACGTAGGCGTGTCGAGTGTATCTTTTAGCGTGATAATTGCTTCCATTCGGGTATATGCTCGAGGGGGGTGATTGTAGAGGGTTGGATATTAATACAAATGGTCTGTGGTCCGTTGTGCAGGATAAGGAACGGGACATTCAGTTTCCGGTTGTAAACAACCGCCTGGTCAAGCGTTTTCTGGGTGAGCGGTACGGTGTCGGCTTTGAACTCGATGAGTACGACAGGTGTCATCTGCCGGTTGAACACGACTGCATCGCACCGCTTCTGTACTTCGCCCACTTTGATAGGCATCTCGACGGCGATAAGCGAAGCAGGGTAGCCGTATTCCTCCACCAAGAGGTGGAGAAAATTCTGGCGTACCCATTCTTCAGGCGTGAGTCGCACCCATCGTTTGCGCCAATCGCAGAAGATCTGTTCCTTATTTTGGTTTATGCGGGTGCGCATAAACGTTAAACTGTTAAGCTGTTATTTCAAGTAGTTGTCTTTGAGTGAGCAGGTGCGGTTGAGAACCAAGTGGTTGTCCGTGGTGTCCTCGTCCACAACGAAATAGCCTTGTTTCAAGAGCTGGTAGTGGTTTACCTGTGCGATGCCGTCCTTGTATTCGGGTTTGTGCATCTCTTTGCGGAGTGCACCTTCGACGAGACAGTTGACCACTTTGAGGCTTTCGGGATTGAGGAGATCGCGGAAATCGCCTTCTTCCGCACTTGGGTTCTCGACTGCAAAGAGGCGGTCGTACAGACGAGCTTCCGCCTCGATGGCAGAGGAACATTCAATCCAGTTGATGGTAGCTTTGGTCTTGCGGTTGCCGCCCTCGGTGCCAGACTTGGAGTCGGGGTCGTAGGTGGCATAGACGGTGGTGATATTTCCGTCGGCGTCTTTCTCGCAGCCGGTAGCCTGAATGATATAAGATGCTTTGAGTCGCACCTCGCGTCCGCCCGGCGAGAGGCGATAGAACTTGTTGTCGGCTTGCTCCAGGAAATCGCCGCGCTCAATCCACAGCTCCTTGCCAAAGCGCATTTCGCGTGTGCCGAGTTCGGGGTGTCCGTCAATATTCTCGGCTATCAGAATTTCCGGTTTCTCCTGATTTTCCGGATAGTTGGTGATGACCAGCTTGACGGGATCGAAGATGGCACAGATACGCGGAGCTGTCTCTTTGAGGTCTTCGCGGATGGTGTGTTCAAGGAGCCCCTGGTCGATCATTCCCTCCACTTTGGTGTAACCGATGCGGTCCATGAAATTGCGGATGGCTTGCGGTGTGTAGCCACGCCGGCGGAGACCGCAGACAGTCGGCATACGCGGGTCATCCCATCCGGCAACGAGTCCTTCTTTGACCAGTTGGAGCATTTTGCGTTTGGACATCACGGTGTAGGTTATATTGAGACGGTTGAACTCGCGCTGTTTAGGACGGTAGTCCGGTCCGTACGGAGAGAGACCGGCGAAGTTGGATCCTGAGAACTGGTCGATAAACCAGTCATACAGCGGACGATGGACAACAAACTCAAGTGTACAGATAGAGTGGGTGACACCCTCGAAGTAATCCGATTGTCCGTGTGCAAAATCGTACATTGGATAGACGTTCCATCGGTGTCCCGTGCGATGGTGGGGGTGCGAAGTGATGATACGATAGATGATCGGATCGCGGAAGTGCATGTTAGGGTTGGCCATGTCGATCTTGGCGCGGAGTACCATCTTGCCCTCCTCGATCTCACCGTTCTGCATCGCCTGGAAAAGGCGCAAGTTCTCCTCTACCGGACGATCGCGGTAAGGAGAAGCGACACCGGGTTCGGTAGGTGTACCTTTCTGCTCTGCTATCTGCTCTGCGGTCTGTTCGTCCACATAGGCTTTGCCTTCTTTGATGAAACGGATGGCGAGTTCGTAGAGCTGCTCAAAATAGTCGGAGGCATAGAATATCTTGCCCCATTTGAATCCGAGCCAAGCGATGTCTCTCTCGATGGAATCGACATATTCCGTGTCCTCTTTGGCAGGGTTGGTGTCGTCAAAACGGAGGTTGCAGACGCCGTTGTATTTCTCGGCGATGCCAAAGTCCATGCAGATGGCTTTAACATGACCGATGTGCAGGTATCCGTTCGGCTCCGGCGGGAAACGGGTCTGGATACGTCCGTCATTGACTCCCTCGGCGAGGTCTTTTTCTACAATCTGCTCGATAAAATTGAGACTTCGAGCCTCTGTGGCATTTTCTTGTTGATTGTTTGTCATCTTATTGTTGTGATTTTATTAATTCTCGTTTATGCTCGGACTATTCCGCGAGGTGAAGATTTGATGAAATGAAGTATCAAATCTCTATCTTCTGTCGATTCCATCGAGTTTTCCACCTGCTCGACAGCCTGACTCACGTTGAGTCCTGAGTTGTAGATCTGCCGATAGACATCCTGGATGACATGAATACGCTCGATGGAAAATCCGCGGCGGTTGAGTCCGACGGAGTTGATTCCGCAGAAGACAACAGGTTCCCGTGCCACTATGACGAAAGGCGGAATGTCCTTGTTGATACGTGATCCGCCTTGTATCATGCAATGTGCGCCGATGTGCGTGAACTGATGAACGAGTGTTCCTCCGCCCAAGATGGCATAGTCATCGACTTCCACTTCTCCTGCCAGTTGGGTGGCATTGGACATGATTATATGACTGTGGAGGATACAGTCGTGTGCGACATGGCAGTACGCCATGATCAGATTGTCGTTACCGATGAGGGTTTTCCCTTTGGAGGCGGTGCCGCGATGGATGGTACAACACTCGCGCATTACATTTCTGTCGCCAATAATGGTCCAGGTCTCTTCTCCGTGGAATTTGAGATCTTGGGGGATAGCACCTATCACGGCGGAAGGAAAGACATGGCAGTCTTTGCCAATCTTGGTGAAACGGCAGATGGTGGCATTGGCATCAATGACGGTACCATCGCCTATTTCTACGTCGCGATCGATGAATACGAACGGACCGATCTCCACATTATTGCCGATTTTGGCATCGGGATGAATGCTTGCTAAAGGACTGATTGTATTTGCCATTTTATGTAGATGTATATTATTCCGATAAAATCTGGTTTCGTAAGCGTCTTACGCATTGGGTGTTAAAAGTGTGTCCCGGTTTGAAGGCGATTACTTTGCCTTTGAGACGCAGACCGAGGAGCGATAAATCTCCGATGACATCGAGCAGTTTGTGACGTGCGGGTTCGTTGGGATAGTTGAGCGGCGAGAGGTAACCGAGTTTTTTGGCATCAAGTCGGGGTTGCCCTAACTTGTCGCAAAAATAGTCCATTCCAGTCTGTGACAGTTCTGTCTCATAGATGACGAGTGCATTTTTGAGGTCTCCGCCTTTGATGAGTCCGACCCGCAGGAGCGGCTCTATCTCCCGTACGAAGCAGAATGTTCTGGCGGAGGCTATCTCTTGCGGATAGTCAGCCAGATTGGTGAGCGTGGCGTGTTGTTCCCGCAAGAGAACGGACTGGAAAGCTATGGTGACATCCAACTCATAGTGGTCGCAAGGCTCGATGCGCATCCGGTGGCCATGTTCGGAGATATATTCGATGGGCTCTTTCACCTCATAGATTTTCACTTCGGCATCCTGTTCTGCCAAGCCGACCCGTTGGATCTCGTTGACGAAGATTCTTGCGCTTCCATCGAGAATCGGCATCTCTGGGGCATTGACATCAATGATGCAATTATCGACCCCCATAGCATATAGTGCAGAGAGCGCGTGCTCGACCGTACTGATTTTCCATCTGCCCCGTTCCAAAACGGTACCCCGCTCGGTGGCGGAAACATAGTCCGCCAAAGCCTGATAACAAGGTGCGCCGGGCAGATCCACGCGCCTGAGACAAATGCCCGAATTCATCGGGGCGGGATGAAATGTGGCGGTGACTTGCAGTCCGGTGTGCAATCCTACGGAACTGAGGGTGAAGCTGTCTTTTAAGGTATGTTGTTTCACGGGCGTAATGCTATGAAGGGTTATTAGTCAAATTCTTCTCTAAGTTGTGGAGACGGAGGAGTATATCCGGCAGTTGCTTGAATCCGACGAAGGCGCGTTTGAAAAGTCCTGCGTCAATAGCCGGCGAACCGAGGTAGGTACCGCTCTTGCGAATGTTGCCTGCAATGCCGGACTGGGCGCCAAAGACGGCGTGGTCAGCGATCTCAATGTGCCCGGCTACGCCCACTTGGCCTGTGAAGATACAATGGTCTCCGATTTTTGTACTGCCGGCGATACCTACTTGTGCACAAATAAAGGTGGATTCGCCGATCTCTACATTGTGTGCCACTTGCACGAGGTTGTCGATCTTGACATTCCTGTGAATGATTGTGTTGCCCATCATGGCGCGATCCACGGTAGTGTTGGCTCCTATCTCTACGTCGTCTTCGATGATGACTCCTCCGATTTGCGGTAACTTGCGATTTATCCCCTTTTCATCGGGCTCAAAGCCAAATCCGTCTGCGCCTATAACGGCTCCTGAATGAAGAATACAGTCAGCGCCTATCCGGCAGTTGTAATACACTTTGACACCGGAATAAAGAATAGTATTGTCTCCGATGGTCACATTATCCCCGATGAAAACGTGGGGATATATCTGTACACCCTTGCCCAAGTGCACATTTTTGCCGATGTATGCCAATGCACCGATATACGCATCTTCGGGGACGATAACGGAGTCCGAGATAAAAGACGGCTGTTCGATGCCCTGACGGGGAGGATTGATGGTCTTGGAAACCAGTTGCAACAACTGCGCCATCGCTCCGCGCGCGTTAGGAACGGCTATGACAGCCCGCTGAACGGATGGGGTGAGATTCTCCAGAAGGGAAGGCCGGAGTAGCGCTTCGGTAATGAGAATAACACCAGCCTGTGTCTTGGAGATAAACGGTGTGTATTTGTTATCCGTGATAAAAGACAGATGATGAGATTCCGCCGATTCTATCGGAGAAACATCGGACACAAGAACCTGCGCATTGCCGTATAGTTTTCCGCCCAAGAGGGTTGCTATTTGTTGTGCACTGAATTGCATTGATTATAGGGTTGTTAGGGTAATGGATAATCGTTTTAGTCGTCAATCCGATACCTGAACAAGTATCGTTTTGTGGGTTTTCGTGTGAGGGAAGCCAGATCGAGTATTTCGCTTGCAGAGGCGATGTCCCTGACGGTACCGTCGGAGTATAAAATGTCGATGGAATCGGCTTTTTCGGAATAAGTGTTTGAGGTAGAGACATGTTCTGACCAACAGTATTGCGCCTCTTCTTGCGTAATACCCAGGGCGTCCGCATAGAAGCGGTTGAGTTCGGCTTTCTGCGAGTCGGTAAGGGGCGCATCCAACAGTTCTCCGCGGAAGAGACTGCGATCCACAAATGCCCGGCTGAGACAACTCAGAACGGTGTCTGTGCCTCCTATCCAAGCTTTGATGGCTGAGAGGACGTCTGTGTCGTCAAGCAGTGCGTATTGGTCGAGAGCCTCGCTATGACCGGAGAAATCGGCAAAACGCACAGGCTGGTAGAGGAAATAGCGCAGAGCGGGTGAGCAGAAGAGCTCGGCATGGCGGGTACGTGCCAGTTCTTTGGCGCGGGAGAGGATTTTGATGAGTTGTTGCTCCGCAGCTACGGAAGTCTTATGCAGATATACCTGCCAGTACATAAGCCGTCTTGCTACAAGGAATTTCTCTACAGAGTAGATGCCTTTGACCTGCACAACCAGTTTGTCATCCCGGACATCCAGCATTTTGAGCAACCGTTCGGAGGCCACTCTGCCTTCCTGTACGCCGGTGAAGAATGAATCCCGGCAGAGATAGTCCATCCGGTCTACATCAAGCTGGCTTGATATAAGCTGGTGGAGAAAATGCTTGTGGTATTGGTTGCGGAATATGGCGATAGCCGTGTCAAGGGGCTTTTGCGGGCTCAAACTTGTGTATCTGGCGCTGAGGTCATCATTGATGCGTGACATCATGATGAGCGAAATGTCCTCGTGTGTGATGCCATCTACGAGCGTGTGCTCCAGAACATGCGAGAAAGGCCCGTGGCCTATATCGTGGAGCAGGATTGCTATCATGGCAGCCGTTTCTTCGTCCGGTGTGATATCCACGCCTTTGAGACGAAGGGAGTGGATGGCTTCCTGCATAAGGTGCATGGCACCGATGGAATGCCCGAACCGGCTGTGTTGCGCACCCGGGTAAACAAGGTAGGAAAGTCCGAGTTGCCGGATGCGGTTGAGCCGCTGCACATAAGGGTGCTGCAAGACATCAAAAATCAATTCGTTCGGAATAGAGAGAAATCCGAAAACGGGGTCATTTATAATTTTTCGTTTATTAGCCATATATTAAATGCCGTGACGGTCTTAGGGCATAAAATCCCAAAATCGGCTACAAATTTACTACAAATTTTGCATATACGCAAATAATTTTGTGTTATTGCAGTGATTTTTGATTTTTATCTTGCGTATTTCAGAAAAAAATTGTATCTTTGCAGCGTATAATAAGAAACAATAATTTAATACTCATGAAATCGAAAATTCTTTTCTTGGCAAGCTTGTTAATAGTTTCGGCGCTGACGGCAAATGCGGTAAAAGTAACTTATGTGGCGGATAACACCACTGTCTTCAAAAATCCCGAGCGCGGGTTTACGGAAGAGCTGAACGGAAAGGTCTCGGTCAGCAATCCTTACAGGGTGAAAAACCACATAGACGGCAACTGGGGTAAAAATGATTGCATGACGATGCCGGTGGTGCTGTACAACTTCGGAAACTTCAAGAGCCAGGATCTGCCGGAGGCTGTCCTGAACGGTTTTGATACCGACATGAGCGAATTGCGCAACTTGGGACTGAAGTGTGTGTTGCGCTTCGCCTATACCGAGCGTGAGAGTGACAAGGAGGATGCGACGCCGGAGTGGGTGAAGCGTCATCTGGAGCAGTTGAAGCCTCATCTGGCAGCCAATGCCGATGTCATCTATGTGTTAGAGGCGGGATTTGTGGGAGTATGGGGCGAATGGTACTATTCGAAGAACTACGGCAACGAGACTCAGCATGTGACAGCCAACAGACGCAAGGTGATAGGGTATCTGTTTGAGAATGCCCCGAAGGACAGGTTTATCCTGTTCCGTTACCCCATGATCAAGACCGAGTATCTGGGTGATTCCAATCCGCTGACAGATGCAGAAGGATTCAGCGGCAGTGTCCGGGCGCGTATGGGGTGCCATAATGATGCATTCCTGCACGACTGGGGTAATATGGGTACATATGCCGGTAACGACAAGGATGACGATCCGAAGGTGCGTCAGTATATAGCGCAGGAAACGCTGTATGTGCCTAACGGGGGAGAGACAAACATAGATGATGACGATGCCCTGGCAGAGAAGAGATATACAGATGCGCCATCCGAGATGAGCAAATACCATTGGTCGTTCTGCGGGTCAACTTACGCGATGCCGGTGATAAGGAGATGGCGGAGCAGCGGATTGTTTGACACCCTGAATATACACATGGGGTACCGCTATAATCTGCTGGACGGCCAGTTCAGCGACGAGGCGGCTCCTGGAGGCAAAATGAATGTGACGATACATCTGCGCAATGTGGGTTATGCTCCGTTGTACAATGCGCGTACGGCGTATGTGGTGCTGAAGAAGGAGGGTGGCGAGGTACCCGTCGTCACTGTTCCGCTGGGTGCCGACCCCCGGCGCTGGCTTCCCAATGGTGCCTGGAGTCAGATCAATGAGCAGGTGACACTTCCGGAAAACATGGAAGAAGGAAAATATCATCTGTATCTATGGCTGCCGGACAAATATGAGTCGATTGCCAAAGATCCGCGTTATGCTATCCGTTTGGCGAATAAGAATGTATGGAATGCCACGACGGGGTATAATGACTTAGGGGCGGATGTGACAATATCAAGGAGTGCTCCGAAAGATCCGGGGGCATTGCCGGAGGGCATAGATGGAGTAGCGGGAGAAGGAAAGGCTTGCAAGAAGGTGATAGAGAACGGGGAGTTTTTTATCCAAATGCCGGACGGGGCACGCTATTCGGCTACCGGAGCGAGAAGATAAGTAATAACACAAATACCAATAAAAGAGATAAGGAAATGAAAGTCTTCAACACTGTGGTTTTTGACCTGGGGGGTGTGATTATCAACCTGAATGTGCCCCGCTGTGTAGCAAATTTCAAGCGTTTGATGGGGGAGGAGAATGTGCGTAATATATTAGGTATAGACGATGAAGGCGAAGGAGTGGTGGCTGTTTCGGCGGCAACCAAACAACTGATGCACGATTACGAGTACGGTAATATCAGTACGGAGGATTTCTTGAAGACCTTGCAGCAATACTGCTATACAGGAACAACGATTGAGGACATACGCGAGGCATGGCTGAGCATGTTAGACGAGTTGCCGGAAGAGCGGCTGGTGTATATCGCATCGCTGCGCAAGCAAGGAATACGGACTATTCTGCTGTCCAATTCCAACGAGCTACACTGGGATCCGATCTGGGAGCAGTACCATCTGGCGCAGTATTTTGACGAGGTGTTTGCTTCGCACTACCTGCATATGGCGAAGCCGAACAAGGAGATTTTTGAATATGTGGTGTCGCATGCCCATGTGGATGGCGAGCACACAATCTATGTAGATGACCTGGAGAAGAACCGCAAAGCCGGTGAACTATTCGCAGGATGGGAGACGGCGGCGGATATAGAGGAGTTGAAGGTAAAACTGTTAAGCTGTTAAATTGTTAAAGTGTTAATATTATGAAAGACATCTTGCAACATTTTGCCATAGCAAACGAGGTGGCAGAGCCGGAGCCGTTGAAGATCGGAATCATCAATGACTCGTATGTGGTGCGCGCGAAGAAGAGCGGCGAGAAATCGTATTTCCTGCAGCGGATCAATCATCATATTTTCCAGAATGTAGAAGGCTTGCAGCAGAATATCTACAAGGTGACCAATCATATCCGCCAAAAACTGGAGGCTGCGGGGGAGAAGGATATCGCACGCAAGGTATTGGAGCTGGTGCCGACCGGAGAAGGGAAGTTGTATTACCAGACACCGCAAGGGGACTATTGGCGCGTGTACGTGCTGATAGAGAACGCGTTCTCGCAAGAGAAACTGACATCGGCATCTGCGGAGTTGACGGGAGAAGCTTTCGGACGGTTCCAATGCCAGTTGGCAGATCTGCCGTTTGATGCCTTGTGCGAGTCGATTCCTAATTTCCATAATATAGAGTTCCGCTTGCAGCAGTTGGATGAAGCGATAAGGGATATACAATCTGCAAAGGCGGACAGACGTGAGCGGCTGGAGGCGTGCAAGGATCTGTTGGAGGCGATCAACAGCCGCCGTGAAGAGATGTGTCTGGCGGAGCGGCTTTTCCGCGAAGGAAAGCTGCCGAAACATATCAACCACTGCGACACGAAGGTGAATAATATCCTTTTTGATGAAGAGGGTAATCCTATCTGTATAGTGGACTTGGACACCGTGATGCCGGGGTTTGTGCTGAGTGATTTCGGTGATTTTATGCGTTCGGCTGCCAATACCGGAAAAGAAGATGACCGGGATATGGATGCTATTCATGTGGATCTGGAGATTTTCGAAGCATACACACGCGGGTATCTGAAGGAGGCTACCTTCCTGACGGATATAGAGAAAGAGTTGTTGCCGTACGGATGCAGGCTGCTGAGTTATATGCAGACGGTTCGGTTCTTTACGGACTGGCTGAACGGGGATACCTACTATAAGATACAGTACCCGGAGCATAACCTGGTGCGCACGAAAGCGCAGTGGCGGTTGTTTGAAGAGCAGGAGAAAGCAGAGGAGGAAATGAAGGCGATAATCAAAAGATTGTCTTGATTTACGATCAACCAATTATTGTTTCATTTATGGCACAACTATTTCAAATCAATCAAGTCAACTGGCGGGAGATGTTTCCTTATTGTCCGGAGACGACGGTGGAGGTGACGAACAGTCATGAGTGGATTGACCTGCATTTCCGGGTGAAGGGTGAGCAGTTACGCGCTGTGACGGAGGAAGATCAGGGACCGGTGTGGGAAGACTCGTGTGTGGAGTTCTTCTGCCAGGTGCCGGGCGAGCAAGAGTATATGAATTTTGAGACCAACTGCATCGGAGCGATGGTAGGCAGCCGGAGAACGGGAAAGAACGAAGGAGTGGTGCCGTTCAGCAAGGAGCAGATGGCGTCTATAGAGCGCAGATGCAGTTTCAAGCGGGAGGCATTTGAGGAGAAGGACGGTCTCTATGAATGGGAGGTGGAGATCAAAATACCGCTGAAACTGATCTTCAGAGATCAGACACCGGTCTTTCCGCAGATATTGAGAGTTAATTTCTACAAATGTGCGGATAAAACAAAACGGCCCCACTATCTTAGTTGGGAGCCGGTTTGTTTGCCGAATCCGGACTTTCATTGTCCGCAGTTCTTCGGAGAGATTATTCTACTTTAGTACCCAATAGGGAGTAAGTGTTGTTTGCACGCCGCAGAAAGATTTGTCCGTTTCGGATAAACTTCTGCGGTGTTTGCATATCAGACTCCACGATGTCTATATCGTTTCCTGCCGGTACGTTTTCCGATTTCCATTGAGCGCAGGATTCAGGTAAAGACCAGTTGTTGCGGTCATCTGACGCAAAGGCACCATAGTAATATACTTGCCCGACGATAGCTGTCTGGTCGATACAATGCTCCTCTGTACCGCGATAGATCTCGGTTCCGTCCTGCGGAGAGGAGGGGAAGGAGTTGTCGTTACGGACGATGACTGTTTGTGCATAGTCCGGGGCAGGATACACATCGCCTCCCATACTCAGGTCATCCAGATAGAAGGTTCCCGAGACAGGGGTTCCTGTTGACACACCGAAGGATATCTGTGTGATCGCTTCGCAACGGTTCTGCTCATCGGTATTGGCATGCCAATCGAAGGCTCTGAGGGTACGCAAGTCGATGGTATAGGTCTGCCAAGTATTTTTGGAGAGAGTGAATTTCTCGGTGTACCACCAGTCTTCGTGTCCGTTAGACAGATTCTTACATACAAGACGGATAGCCGTAGAAGTACTGTTACCTTTGAGCCGGAAAGTCAGGACGGGGGTTTGGTGCATGTCTGCGGGAACGTCGAAGGTGTATTCGGTAGCACCGGTAGTCCATGGAGTGGTGATACTGTAGTCGCATTTGAGTGCGCCGTTATCATTGCTGATCTGCATAGAAGCCCCTTCTTCACTACTGGTCACCATCTTATCCACTCCGTTGTCGAAATGCGTGAGTAAATGGTCCATATGTACAAGACGAGTCGGATTTTGCCAAACCAACAGATACTTTCCGTTGTTCTTATAGCCGGTCATACCGCTTGGAGCCGGAGGAGGGGTGGTATCATCCATTAAGTTGACGCTTACGGTGTTGGATGCCATAAAGGTCTGACCACCGGACGTGATGGCTGCATAGAGATAGTATTTCCCTTTCGGCATGATAGATCGGGTTTGCCAGGTATATTTCTCGGTCTTCCCGTTCAGATTGGTGACGATAGGTGTTAACCCTGCAGTAGAGGTAGCCCCGTCGGTTGGTGAATAGTAGAGAGATATAGTGGCGTCGTTCGCCGGGTCGTATGCGGACCAGCGTATCAGGACGGAGTCTTCTATGTTCGTTTCCGAAGAAGGAGTGGTTATGTTAATCGACGGATTGATGACATTACCCTCCAGCAGGAAGTCGTATGTATAGAACGGAGTCCCCACCGAATCATAGGCGGTGAGATGGATAGACGAAGCATCAGCCGACATGTCGAGCGTAGAGAAACAGGACACTTTTCGATAGAACAGCGAGTACTTATAGTCGATGAGTTGTTTCTGCTGGCTGTAGTTGGCGTCTCTTCCGCAACCGGGGCGGACATAATGTACACCGTTTTTATAGAGGTGCTCAAACGAATGGTCATCGCCCGAGAGAGAGATGATGTGTTTTCCCTGCGCTGCATATTTCTCAAGTAGTGGAGCAGCCTGTTTGGGTTCTTCCGACCATTGACCGTGATAACCGGTAGTATAGATGCCGACATGGTGGCAGACGATGATCCATGGGCGCGTACATGCGTTTAGTACGGAGTCTGCCCATTGGTATTGCTTGCAACCTTTTTGGAACTTGGGACTGGACTCATCGAAATTGAGGTTGAGGATGATGACATCCGCATTTCCATAGACGAAATGGAAATAAGATTCGCCTCGCGGATCAATGGTGTCTCCTTCGGAAGCTCCTTCATGCGGGAACTGATGGAAGTAATCGTAGAAGGAAGACCAGCGGACGCCTCGCGGATCTCCGGTCTCATGGTTACCGGGGGAAGACATACAGGGGACTTGCCCGAGGAACTGTTCGCCGGGTTTGAAATAGTAGTTATTCCAGTTGCGGTCATTTCCCTTGCTGGAAACGAAATCGCCGTTCATAAGGGCGATGTCACAGTTGAGGGCGCAGATGAAATCCTGCATGTTGGACCAGTTGTTACAAGCGTTTCCGTGGATATCGCTGATGGAGAAGATTCGGTAAGCGGTACCTTGTTCGGGTGCTGTTTTCGTCCAGCTGATCTTGGGGCATCGACGGTTTGCATTTGCTCCGACGGTGAAGTAATAACGGGTGTTGGGTTGCAGGTTAGGCAGGGTAACGACATGCACATATCCTTCTCCATTGGCATACCAACCGTCGGAGGTCGTGATTTGCATGTTGAGGTTGGTGGAATCGGTACCGTAGAAAACGGTTGCCGGGGTCGGTTCTGTTTCTTCATTCATTTGCCACAACACTTTGACCGAGTTAGTGGTCGGTGCCATCGAGTACGGCATCTTGTAAGGCACGTACGGGTCATTGTCGGTGTTATAGGACTCCTCAGAAACTCCCCAGCGCGGGTCGCCGATGGTACTACCACCTGTCCCGGCATGGACTGCCGGACTGTTGGCGTAGAGTTGGAAGTTCCCGGAAGGCGCATCAACAAAGAACGGGTTGCGAACGACACAATTGGTCTGTTGCGGAGAACCGGTTCCGATTTTAATAGGCGCGTTGAAAACGACACAGTTACTGATTGCGGAGTTGGCTCCATACATCGCAAAACTGACAGCACCGGTGCGCTCTTCTGTATTCATGAAGATACAATTTGTCACCTGACTTCTGTCAATGTTAGCCAAATAGACCCCTCGTGTATCGACGCTGTTGTAGAAGGTACAATGATCGATGGTGAGCGAACCTTGCAGCGGAATGACGGAATCATCTGATCCGGAATGGAGATAGATGATACGTCCGATTCCCTGGCTACCGCCGTCAAAGGTGCTGTTTTTGACTTCGAGGTTCTTTAATTGAATCGGAGTCTTCACTGCTTCGATGACACGGGTCGATGTTCCCATTTTATGGAAGAAGCACCCATCCACGGTCAAATGGTTGATGTATGGATTGGCCTGGTCGGTATTGTACACGCGAAGCACCTTGGCGAGGGTAGAACCGCTGATATCGCAGTTTTTGATGGTTACATCATAAGCGCTGCTACCTGGAACCATACGCACTGTTTCGGTAGAAGAACTGTTGACGGTCACTCCTTCCAACGCGAAATCGGCTGTGATCTCAAACCGGCTGGAAAGCGAGATGACAGGCTTGGTGCCCCCGGCGGCTTTGATGGTAAGACCAACGGTGGGTTTGAGCGAAGACTCGGTGTACGTGCCGTTGCTGAGAACAAGGATGTCTCCTGCAGATGCAGAGGTGATGGCTGTTTTGAGGGTGCCCGAACCCGGCGCTACATTTACTGTGGCGGCGTTGAGGAACGCCGCACACAGTAACGAGCATAAAAGGCTGAAGAGAAATTTTTTCATATTTGTGAGGATTAGAGTTTTACATCGGGATGTAAGCCGGATCTCCGCCTGAAGCTTCGCCTCCGAACTGTAAATCTGAGTTACCTTGTACCGAACCGACTTGACAAATAGCGTCAACGAAGTAAGGTACGAATGTGATAGCCGGTGAAAGATATGTTTTTTTCATATGATTAGAATTTTTGAGTTGATAATACCTTGTGTTGCTTATTTAACCATTTGTCCCATGGCATTGTACTTCACACCATTTTTGATGATGAAGAGTTGCCCGTTCTCCATAATCTTCTGTGTTTGGACACCCTGCTCAACGAGGTTGATGTCGGTGGTGGCGTTTTGTGAAGTAACAATTCGTGCTGCTTTTACCATGTTAGCTCCGCCGGGGACATTTACGCGGAAGTATGCGCGCGTACCCTTAATAGGAGTAGCAGTTTGTGAGAAGTACAGCATGTTGTTTTGCCCAAGGAAGAGGTTATTCTCGCCTGCCGGTACTTCGCTTTTGATGAATGTTCCAATGAAATCGGTATTCTCGCCAGCCGTAGCAGAAGCATTCTCTAAGGAGAATTCAACGCCCATAAACTGAGGATTGACCACATTGGAAACAGGCCTGATGAGATATGGAGTTCCTGGATAGATACTGGTTGTTGAAGCAAATTCTAGGTCTAAAATAGATCCATCTAATGTGGCTCCGGTCATATATATCAGTTCTACTCCATCTCCAAAAGCTTCAATTACTTTGTCGGAAGATACAGCGAACGGCAGACAGATTGTGTTGTACATGCCGCCCGTGAAAGAGCGAGACAATTCAACATTTACTGCAGCGCTACCAACATTTTCAACCCAACCGATATTATCTGTTGCCATTTCGTCAAGTGTGACAAATGTCGGAGCAATAACTTCTGTGAAAGTAATGCCGTGAAGCGCTCCTCCGGAATATTGTTGCCTATTAACCAATTTAATAGTGTAGTTACCTGCTGCAGGAATGGTAAGATGATCCGCTAATGCAATATCGCCGTCATCCCATTTAGTTTCATCTGCTTCTACGGCACTTCCGAGGAGCGTAGAACCATCGTATAATTCAACAGTAAACAAATGTCCGGCAGTTGCAATATTGAGTGCTACTTCTAGTTCACAAGCTGCGTCTGCGTGGATATTCCAAAGTGCGTATTCTGTAAGATTATTTCCATTGTCATTATATTTGATATCGCCATTAGCAAGGTGGTACATTTTCAACGTACCTCCATCCTCTTTGCAGAGCATAGCATCTTCACCGAGAAGTTCGCCCGGTATATTAACTACCGCGCCACCAGCGTATTCTGCCACCACGCTCAACAAGCGACTTTCTGCATAGTTATAAATATTACGTACACGTACAATGTACGATCCAATTGCCAAATCAACATTTCCGGAACTAATAGATGCATTTCCGCTACCAATGCTACTTCCTCCATTATCGTTGGAAATCAGAGTAGCGCTTTCATCATTATTAAGAATAGCAATCTCGTACTTTTGACCTCCATTTGGGCGACATACATTTGCAATGAAGTTATACATACCGGCTTTCGTGACATTAACTTTCCACTTTGCCCAGTTGATTGAGTTATGTCCTTCTGATCCACGGGCTGTGAACAGGATGGAATCAACAACTCCAGTTCTGTCCACCCAAGCTTCGTCACTTAGAATAACATCGTCTGGTGTTAAAGTAGCAGGAATATCAATAGTGGCTCCGCCTTTGTATTCTGCCACAACGCTCAGCAAGCGACTTTCCGCATATTGGTAAATATTCCGTACTTTTACAATGTAGATTCCAGTAGCCAGTTCTATCTCGCCGGTACTGATAGATGCATTTCCGCTACCAATGCTACTTCCTCCATTATCGTTGGAAATCAGAGTAGCGCTTTCATCACTATTAAGAAGTGATATTTCAAACTTTTGGCTACTTTTACGATAAGTGTTAGCCGTAAAATTATACATTCCTGCTTTGGTTACATTGACTTTCCACTTTACCCATTCATCAAGATTATATCCTTCAGATCCGCGCGGAGTGAAAAGAATAGAATCCACAGCACCTGTTTTATCCACCCAAGCACGTTCACTCAAGATAGCATCAGCAGGTATTAAAGTAGCAGGAACATCAATGGTTGCACCACCCATGTAATTAGCGACAATACTAATTATACGACCTTTCGAATACTTTGTTATGTTTTGGATTTTGATAATATATTTACCAGCTGCAAGGTTAATTTTGCCTGTAGTTGCAGAGAGCGGAGTGCCGGAACTACCATCTAAAGTAAATTCTTGTACCAGACTTTCATCTGGATTCAAGACGGAGAGTTTATAATGATGGCTGTTGGTACTATTGGCATTAAGTGTGAATGAGTAAAATCCTCCATCAGTGTAAATATTCCACATTCCGTATTCGTCAAGGATATGTCCCGTATTGTCATCATCTGTGAACCGCAATTCGTTATCTCCATTTACGAAAGCACGTTCACTAAGTAAAGCATCAGAAGGAGCGAGTGTTGCAGGAAGGTTAATTCTTGCTCCATTAAGATAAGTGAATGTTAATCCACGCACCATGCCTGCAGACCATTGTACAATGTTAGAGACAACGATATCGTACTCCCCTGGCTCCAGAGGAACTATATTTAGGTTTTCCAAACAAGGTAACTCGGTATTGGCGTAATCATGTCTGTCAGCATGTTCAGTTACTATCTCTGCCAAGATGTTACTCGTCAATGGGTCTTGAACGCGAACACGGAACTCGTACGTGTTGGTACTTTTCATGTCTAGTGTTACGGCATAAATACCCGGATCAGAGATATGTACTCTCCATTTTGCGAAACCCTCATGTATAGTACTACCTGACCAGTTGATCCATTCTCCACCTTCCAAAGCCTTTGCGTTATTAGATTGTAAAAATCCTTCCGAGGCGGCGGTTAGGGTCAGAGGAGAAGATTTTGTAAGTTCCGGGATAGCCGCATTGACAGCTAATGTCAGAACTAAAACAGAAGTAAGTAAGAAAATTTTTTTCATAATATTATATTTTAAGTTAGTATTCTGTTAAGTGCAGTTGGCTGCGGTTATAAACCGGTGTTAACGGGCGAAATCTCCAAAACCGTGTGCAAAGGTACAAAAATAAGTTGAATACGTGTGTACGCAGGGAAATGTTATAAAACATATTTTGTGCGCAGAGGAGACAAGGAGACTGCTAAAAGGCTGTAAATAAGCGTATTCGGATATGTTCGTAGAGGTGAAAAAATGTTTTTCGTAAGGTTTCGAAATTTCTTTTGTCCTGCCATTTCTGCCACTTATGCCATTTCTGCCACTCTCATACAACATATAAAAGTCAATTTTTCGAACGCTCTGTTCAAAAATGCAACGTTAGTTGTTCTTATATATTCTTAGTCATTCGTTACCCATTGTCAAGGGTTTGTAAGGTCCGAATGTAGGGCAAAGCCGTACAACCTCTATTCCTTGCTTGCCCTTTGCCCGGTTCTGATTTGACTTCTTGCCGTAAACAACTGAATCGAAAGGTTGCGAAAGAATAAACGGAATATGGATAGTTATATATAAAGTGTTGAAAATAAAGTTTTTAGAATAGCTTGTTTCGAAAACATGCTAAAGAACATAAATATATATAAGGATATTTCGATAAAAAGTAGTAATTTTGCACCGCGTTAGGAAATAATGCCCACAGCCCGGGCGGGAATAAACCAATTTACCAAAACGAAAACTAATAATACAAAATACGATAATTATGAACAGTTACACATTCACCGAGATTCATCAGCAGCCTGAAATGTGGCGCGAAGAGCACCAGGCATTGCTAAAAGCAAAGGAGCAGATCAGTGCTTTCATGCACAAGTATTTAACCCCCGAGACAGATATCGTTTTGACAGGTGCCGGAACGTCTGCCTTTATAGGTGATGCGATAGAACCGGTGATGCGCGGCATTTGGAGAAATGTGCGCGCTGTGCCGACCACCGATCTGATTACTCATGCAGAATATCTGCTGGATTCGGAAAAACCGCTCTTGCTGGTGAGCTTTGCGCGTTCGGGCAACAGTCCGGAGAGCGTTGGCGCAGTAAACTTGGCAAACAAGCTCTGCAAGAACGTAGCACATGTCTATATCACTTGCAACAAAGACGGTCAGTTGGCAAAGCAAGCCGAAGGAAAAGACAATATCCTGCTGCTCTTGCTGCCGAAAGAGACAGACGACAAGAGCCTGGCGATGACAAGCAGTTTCTCAACCATGCTGCTGACCTGTCTGATGTTAGGTCACATCGACACGCTGGAGCAGGACGAGGCAATGATCGAGAAAGCGGTGAAGAACGCTGAGGCGGTGATTGCTAACTATGAGGAGCAGTTGCGCGCGATAGGCGAGCGCCCGTTCGAGCGCGGTGTGTTCCTCGGGTCCGGTGCGTTGAAGGGTATCGCGGAGGAGTGCCACCTGAAGCTGCAGGAGCTCACGGACGGTGCTGTGGTATGCAAGTTCGACTCGTTCCTCGGTTTCCGCCATGGACCGAAAGCCGTGGTGAACGACAAGTCGATCGTGGTGTATCTGATGACGGACGAAGAGAAGGTCATGCGTTACGAGCGTGACCTGGTGCGTCAGGTGGACAGCAACAACAAGCCGGTAGCGCAGATCATCGTGATATCGGGCAGAAAACCGGAGATGCCGGAGGTGAAGGCTGACTTGGTGGTGGAACTGCCGTACAGCAAGGCAGAGACCGACTTCTACGGCATTGTGCCGTACGTGCTGGTGGGTCAGCTGTTGGGCTTCTATGCTTCGTTGGCGCACGGACTGAACCCCGACGCCCCGTCCGTAAGCGGAAACATCCACCGCGTGGTAGAAGGAGTGACGATATATGAATGATTTGAAATTTGAAATTTAAAATTTTATAGTATGGCAAAGACTGAAAATATCCTCCGTGTGATGGAGGAGCGTAAAAAAGCAACAGGAGTACCGATGACGCTGTTTGCAGCGTGTCCGAACTCCTTGTCAGTAATCAAAGCATCGTTCCGCGCAGCGAAACGCAACAACTCGCCGATCTATTTCGCAACGACGCTGAACCAGGTGGACTGCGACGGCGGTTACACCGGCATGACGCAGGCAGAGTTCACCAAGATTCTTGCCCGTGAGGCGGCAGCGGTGCATTACACCGGTCCGTACGTAGTGGCAATCGACCACGGCGGTCCGTGGCTCAAAGACAAACAGTCGATCGAGCGTTGGGACACCGAGCGCGCTATGGACGGCGTGAAGAAGAGTTACGAGGCGGCTCTCCTCGCCGGTTATGACCTCATTCACGTGGACCCGACAGTGGATATCTTCCTGCCGAAAGGTCAGATCATCGACATCCATGTGGTGGTGAAACGCACGGTGGAACTGATCAAACACGCAGAGGATTTCCGCAAGGCGCACGGCATCGCTCCGATTTCCTATGAGGTAGGTACGGAAGAGGTTCACGGCGGTCTGGCAGACGAGAAGACCTTTGACACCTTCCTGGAGGGACTGAAAGCCGGTCTGCACGAGGTGGGGCTGGATGACATCTGGCCATGCTTCATCGTAGGCAAGGTGGGCACCGACCTGCACACCACGTTCTTTGACGCCGAGGTAGCCCGCAAGCTGACGGCTAAGGTACGTCCGTACGGCAGTTATATCAAGGGTCACTATACCGACGATGTGGACAACCCCGAGGACTATCCGAAGGCAGGCATGGGTGCTGCGAACGTGGGTCCGGAGTTCACGATGAACGAATACGACGCGCTGGCAGAGCTGGAGGAAGAGGAGAAGAAGCTGCATGCAGAGGGCAAGGTGGCACAGTTGAGTAACATGACACAGGTACTCTGGCAGTGCGTCTATGAGTCGAACCGCTGGAAGAAATGGCTGCACGGCGACGAGGTCGGCAAAGATCTCAAGGACTGCACGCCGGAACGTCAGTTATGGCTGGTAAAAACCGGCTGCCGCTACATCTGGCAGAAGCCGGAAGCGCTGGTAGCCCGTCAGATGCTGTATGACAACCTGGAGCGGCTGGGCATCCATGCCGAAGAGGTGGTGCTGATGCGCATTGAGCATAACATGGACAAGTACTACAACGCATTCAATATTGTCAATCTGAATGACTATCTGAAATGAAACGCAGATTCTACATCCTCTTGCTCGCGCTCGCGTCCTTCTTAATGATGGGCGCGTCCGGGTGCGAGCAAAGGGGACCAGATTGCAACGAACCTGTCGGGCAGGCTGACCTGTCGCTCATCAAGCAGTCAGTGCCGGTGACGGACAACTGGGTCTGGAGCGGCAAACCGCAGATCACGGTACATATCGAGAACCCGAACGCTGCGGCAGTCAAAGTGGGCGTCAAAGTCCGCATCACTACGGACAGCAAGCAGCTGGTGACGGAATTGCTGGACTCCGTAGAGATCGCCGGCAACGGCAAGGTGGATCATATCATGACCACTCCCGGAGATATGGAGCCGGGTTTCTATCGCGCCGTTTGTTTCGTGAACGGCAAGAACGCCCGTTCGTTCATTTTCGGCATTGATCCGTTCAAGATTGTGTCGGAGCCGGATATGCAACCGGACTTTGACCAGTTCTGGCAGGCTGCCAAAGACCAGTTGGCGGCAGTGGAGATGGCTTCCAAGCTGGTTGAGATCGAGTCGAAGAGCAGTGCCGCGCGCAAGGTCTATCTGGTGGAGATGTACTCGGTGCCGGACGGTCTGAGCGGTGAGCCGGTGAAGATCCGCGGCTATTACTGCGAACCGCAGGACGGTCAGAAACACCCGGTGATATTCCATTTCTACGGCTATGACACCGCCGGCAGCAAAGCCAAGTGCGAGTGCCCTTCCGGCGGTTCGTCGCAGTATGCGGAGTTCTATCTGTCGCATCGCGGCCAGTACCTGAACAACCGTCCCGCTTCAACCGGCAATCCCGGCGTGGAGGAGGATTGTATCAATATCTATGACTCCGACTGGTTCGCCTACCATTTCGGCGACAAGGACAGTTACTACTACCGCGGCGCGTTCATGGATGTGGTGCAGGCGGTGCGGTTCATGGCTACCCGCGAGACAAGTGACATGACCAGACTGTATGCCGAGGGTTCGAGCCAGGGCGGCGCGCTGACCTACGCTGCGGCTGCTCTGAGCGACTATCCGTTCTCCGCTATCGCTGCCAATGTCGCCTTCCTGGGCGACTACGCCGATGCGGTGGATATAGGCGGCTTGGCAATGGAGATCTCGAAGCGTTGCAAGGGGTCGATGAGTACGGAAGAGATGTTAACCTTCCTCTCCTATTTCGATACCAAGAATCTGGCAACGAAGATATCCTGTCCGGTGATGGCAAGCAGCGGTCTGCAGGATAATGTGTGTCCGCCGCGGACAAACGTGGTGCCGTTCAACAATCTCAAGACACCGGCAGAACAGAAAGAATATATCTTCGGTCCGGAGATGGGGCACGACTATCCGAAAGGCTGGAGTCCGATTACGTTCTTTAAAAAATACATGTAATATGAAACAATTTGATATTATCGCGTTGGGCGAACTGAATGTAGATCTGATCCTCAATAACATAGAGGGTTTTCCTGAAGTGGGGAAAGAGAAATTTGCCAAAGAGATGACCCTTACATTGGGTAGCTCAACGGCTATTTTTGCCGCCAATGCGGCGGCTCTGGGTGCCAAAGTGGCGTTCTGCGGAATGATCGGGAACGACAGTTTCGGCGACTTGGTGGAGAGCAGCCTGCGTGCCAAAGGAGTGGATACACGCTTCTTGATCCGTCAGGACAAATACGCTACGGGAGCTACCATCTGTATGAGTTATGACGAGGACCGCGCCAACCTGACGTACCAGGGGGCGATGGATTTCATGGGCTTGGCAGATATCAACCCGGAGGTGTTCAAAGAGGCAAAGCATATCCATATCTCGTCGATTTTCATGCAGAGTGGTCTGAAGAGAGACTTGATGCAGATTTTAGCACTCTGCAAAGAGAACGGCATCACCACTTCGCTTGACACCCAATGGGATCCGGTAGAACAATGGGATCTGGACTACAAGGCGGTGCTGCCTATGCTGACAGTCTTCATGCCGAACGAGACGGAACTGAAATTCCTGACAGGCAGTGAGACTCTGGAAGAAGCCGTAGAGAAGATCCGCCCGTACGCCAATGCGGCGGTGATCAAATGCGGCAGCAAGGGCAGTCTGTTGATGCGCAAGGGGGAACCGGACAGGATGCAGGTAGCATTGCTGAACAAGAACGTGGTTGATTGCATCGGCGCAGGGGACTCGTTCAACAGCGGATTTATCACCCGTCTGGCTGCCGGTGACGCCTTGGATAAATGCCAGCAGTACGGCAACATGACAGGAGCCGTGAACACCACCGCTGCCGGCGGCACTACAGCTTTCACGAATCGTGAGGAAGTAGAGCGGATCGGCAAAGAGCGGTTCGGATTTACCATGTAGTCATTTAGTATTTGGCCATTTGTTGTGTCATTGAGACATCTTGCCATATTATCCTTCGCTGCGCTGGCGCTGAACGCGTCAGCCGCGGTGTGGTATGTGCGTGAGGATGGTTTTGACGGCGATGACGGCAAGACATGGGCTACTGCGCAAGCCTCTGTCCGGTTGGGAATAGACAACTGCAAGGAGGGGGACACTCTTTTGGTAGAAGCAGGAGTGTACCATGAGGGTATCGTACTCAAAGACGGCATCACGGTCCTCGGCGGCTGCGTGGCTGACGAACCATGGAGCAGGAACCGTGATCACAAGAGCAAATCCGTCCTCGATGGCGAAGGACTCGGTACACGTCTTGTCAGCTGTGAGAATGACTGTCAGAAAGGAACTTGTATCGAGGATTTTGTGCTCCAGAACGCCCGTCATGACCAGCGCGGCGGCGGAGCATGGCTGCGCGGCAAGGTGAAGATGCGGTATTGTACGGTACGCGGTTGCAGCGGCGTACAGTGTGGCGGTGTCCTCATCAAAGGCAACCTGCCGGAAGCTTCGGCGTTGGGGGCGCAGCTGGAGGACTGTGTCATCCATAACTGCTCGGCTACCGGGCATGAGTGGCCGGATGCCGGTGGCGTGGCTAATTTTGACGGCACACTCACGCACTGCATCATAGCCAACAACTACGGCGACCGCTACGGAGGCATCCACTCGGAGAGTTCGGTGTATGACTGTATCATGTGGGGCAACCGCAATGAGTACGGTTTCGTCGATCCGTGCAATTATGTCTCGGATGAGAGCGAGTCGGGCAAGAGTCGTGCCGATGAAGGATTTGAGAGCCGTTTCTTTGATCAGCCGTGGTTAAGCGCAAACAACGAAGCGGCGGAGGGTCCGCACTTCCGCGACCCCGCTACTTTTGCCGGTGTGCCGATCACAAAAGCCGAAGAAGCAATCATGCTGGCGGCGGACTACTCCATCGGCGCGCCTGCACACAGGATTGCTGCGATGAAACCGGCTTCGCCCAGAAACTACGAGCCGCAGACAGAACCCGTTCCTTACCCCTGCGAATATACCATTCCTTCGTATATCGCCCACCGCATCAACCCCGACGTACCGCTGCAACCCAAGGAAGACCCGTACTGCATCGTCGCTACCATCAACGGAGACCCGAAAACACGCATGGCTTTCTGTTGGTTTACCAACGAGGGAGTGAATGAAGGCAAAGTCGAGGTGATCCCGACGGTCGAACGACGGTCAAACGACAGTCGGACGGTATATGACGCGTATGCTACGACTACACCTCCGCTACACTACGCCATTTCCACTTCCGGCATTCTCACCAAAGCCAAACTGGACAAGAACACAGCCTTCCGGTATGTATCCCACAAAGCGGTCGCTACCGGCCTGAAGCCGGGAACAGACTACCTCTATCGGGTGGGCTTCGACGGGCATTGGAGCGAATACCGCCATTTCCGGACGGAGGACGAGGAGCAGGGTGAGTTCAGTTTCATATACATGACCGACAGCCATATCCAGAACCGGGAATATATCAACGAAGCGCGTCTGTGCGCGGAAGCCGTGGCGGAAAACGAGAAGAACGCACGGTTCTGTGTCTTCCCTGGCGATTTTGTGGACACGGGTACGGAAAACAACAGCGAATGGGAGTGGGAACGCTGGTTCGAAGAAGCGCTGAAACCGGTCTTGATGCAAATGCCTCTGGTTCCTACTGATGGAAATCATGACGACAGTCCGCTGCTGAACTACAACTACCATTTCAATACCGACACCACCTTTAATGCCGGGACTGGTGTCCGTCCGCAGTTTGCCGGGATTAACTATAGCTTCGTCTATGGCGATATGCAACTGATTGCATTCTCGATGCAGGATTTCTGGCGGGGCGGGTATGACTATCAAAATGGCAAGTCCGAGTATCTGGAGCGCGATTTGGGAGGATGGTTCAGACGGCAGGTGGCTGCTCATCCGGATGCCGCATGGCGTGTGGGGCTGGTGCACAAGAATCTTTTTTCGGGTTCGGATCACCAGCGCGACAAGGAGACACCGCTCCTGCGGGCGACGATGCTTCCGGTGATGAAAGAATGTGGTATGGATCTGGTGCTGCAGGGGCACGACCATTGTTATGAGGTGATAGGTCCCGTAGATCCCGACACCCGGAAACCGGCTAAGAAAGGTACGCTGTATTTCATCGGTGCCACGTGCGGCGCAAAGCGTTATACGCCGCTCACACGCGAAGAGATGGAGGCGTCGAAGCATATCCATCAGGTGGATAACTACTACGACTTGTTCCAACAGCCTTTTGCACAACCCGGTGCGCCGAGTTATACACGGGTGACTGTCCGCAAGAAAGAACTGCTTCTGGAGACTTTCAAGGTGCTGGAGAACGGGCAGACAGAGTTGTTTAACACGATAACCCTTAAAAAATAAATAACATGAAAAAGCTCTACTCATTATTGTTGATTACGTGCCTTTCAATAGGCGTTTTCGCTGCAACGGCGGACTTGGATCCGGCGGTGGTGCTGGCGGATACACTGTATGAGGCAGCCGACTATACGGTGCCTTCATACACCGAGTTTCTCGCGGCAAAAATCGCAGCCAAAGAGAGTGCTACGCAAGCCAACTTGCAGAAACTGGTGGACAAAGTGGCGGCATTGCAGGTGAAGGAACAGCCCTATAACATGGTAGCTACGATTAACGGTGACCCGAAGACACAGATGGCTTTTGCGTGGTTCACCAACGAAGGAATAACCGATGGCGTGGTACAGATCGTAGCGAAAGAGAATGCTACGGAGGCGGATTTTGCCGGAGAGGGAGTTATCACCGTGCCGGCAACGACCAAGACAACCAAAATGCTCCGCTATACTGGAAAATGCTCCTATGCTGTCAAGGCAACGGGTCTCAAGGCAAGTGTGCGGTATAAGTATGAGACCCACAAGGCATTGGCTACAGACCTCACTCCGGGCACGGGCTACAGCTGGCGGGTGGGCTACACCGGCCATTGGAGCGACATTGCACACTTCCGCACCGAGGATGCAGACCAGGGCGAATATTCGTTCCTGATCATGAGTGACAGCCATATAATGAACGAAACCTATATCAAAGAGGCGCGGCGTTGCGCCTTGGCGGCAGTGAAGACCGTACCGGAAGCCAGGTTCTGCTGTTTCCCCGGAGATTTCGTGGAAGACGGCGATGCCAATAACAGCGAATGGGAGTGGGAGCGTTGGTTCGAAGAGGCAATGGAACCGGTGATCAAGGCAATGCCGATGGTGCCTACCGACGGCAACCATGACGACAGCCCCAATATCAACTATACCTATCATTTCAATACCGACAACTATTTTAACCTGAACGTCACCAAGAAACCCCAGTTTGAGGGTATCACCTATAGTTTCGTATATGGCGATGTGTTGTTCCTGGTGTTCTCGATGCAGGATTTCTGGCGTGAGAGCTATGACCAGGTGAACAGAACATGGTCGGTCTATCTGACGGATCATGTGGGCAGCTGGTTCCGCAAGCAGTGCCATGACAACCCCGACACCAGGTATCGCGTATCGTTGGCGCACTTTAATCTCTTCTCCGGTTCCGACCACTCGACAGACGAGGAACCGCCGCTGTTCCGCCACTGTATGTTGCCGGTAATGAAAGAGTGCGAGATTGATGTAGCCCTGCAGGGGCACGATCATACCTATGAGGTGATAGGTCCCGTGAACCCGGACGACTGTACGCCGATACTAAGTGCTATTTCGGATCGTGAGGACGTGCCCGTGAACGGAAACAAGAATGTAACCGGTAAAAAGGGCGGCACCTATTGTACCGATGACGGTACCTTCTATTTCATCGGTGCTACCTGCGGACGCAAACGCTATTATCCGCACAACCGTACCCGCATGGAGAGCGAGTACACTACCGACCCGAAACTCTTGTTTGACAACCACCACCATAACGTGAAGAACTATTTCGATCTCTTCACCGGTATGTTCGGTCAGCCGGAAGCGCCGACATTCACCAAGATTACGGTGAAACCCGACTGTTTGGAGTTCAACTCCTATACGGCGGATGACGACGAGGGAAATGTGAGTCTGCTCAACACCATGCGCGTGGTGCGTACCAAAGAGCACACCGAGACCGACTTGCATGAAGGCGTCGGGAAACCGACAGTATTACAGAACGGCGGAAAAGTAATGCGTAACGGCGAACTGTATATCACCCGCGACGGCAGAACTTTCAATGCGCTGGGACAGGAAGTGAAATAACGAATCATCTAAAATCTCAATAATATGAAACGAATTCTACTACTTTTGACGGTCGGCATAGCCACGCTGTGCGCGTCAGCAACTAATCGCTACATCTCGCCCACCGGCAATGATGGTGACGGTAAATCATGGGCAAATGCGAAAACGAACATCGCAGCTGCTATCTGGGATGTCGGTGCCGGTGACACCATGTTCATCGCTGCCGGTGTCTATAACGAAGGTATTTCCGCACAAAGTGGTGCTACCTATTTGGGCGGCTACGATGCTGAGACAGGGCTTCGTGATCCTGAATTATACGAGACCATCATTGATGGTACGGGTCGTACTACATGGTCGCTGGTCAAGTATGATGGTGACCCCGCTGAACGAATTACGATTGACGGACTTGTTTTCCGGAACGCCAACCATAGTGAGTGGGGTGGTGCAGCCATGTATCTGCGCGGAAATATGACGGTTAATAATTGCGTTTTCCGCAATAACACCAGCGGTTCGAAAGCCGGTGGTATGTTTATAGACCCGTCCGGTACTGAGCAGACTATCATCAGTAACTGTCTTTTCGAGTATTGTAATAATACCGCAGGAGATCAAGCGGCAGCGATCAGTGGTGAAGATAAAACGAACCTGAATGTCTTGGTGGAGAACTGTGTAATCCGTGGTTGTACGGGCGATGTGATGATCTATTCGCGTGCCGGCATGACCGTTCGTAATTGCGTTGTGTATAACAACCATGCTTCCAAGAACGGCTGTCTCTACGGCAAGGGTGCGTTCATCAACTGTACCGTAGCCAACAACACCGGTGTCGAGGCTCGTTATGCAGGTTGCCGGGTTGAGGGTACGGTAGTGAATAGTGTCTTCTGGGGTAATACGGCTCCTAATGCACCGAATGTGAACTATGTTGCTTCCGGGAAGTGTGCCTATAGTATCGCGGACGCAGGATCGGGTATCACCCTCGGTCTCAGTACCAATAACATGGATGCCGACGGACCGAACTTCCGGAACCCGACAGGGTTCGCAGGCGTACCGAAAACGGATGCCGAGAAATTAGCCGTCGCAAATGCCGATTTCTCACTGACCGATGCTTCGGTTAAACTGCTCAATGTGGGCGATGCTTCCCAAACCCCCGCTACTGATATCCTCGGTGTCACCCGTCCGAAAGGTACAGGAGTTGATCTCGGTGCTTATGAATTCGATCCGGACGCTACGTTGATTGCCGTTACCGGAGTAACCATTACACCCGCTTCGATTGAGATCATCGAGGGCAGAACCGGTACACTCGTAGCGCAGGTTCAGCCCGCGGATGCCAATAACAAACGCGTCACTTGGACGATTGATGATCCGAATATCGCTACCATCCAGAATGGTAAGATTACCGGTGTCGCACCCGGTACGACCACTGCACGCGTGACAACCCAAGACGGTGAGTTCACCGCTTCGGCTACGGTCATCATTACCGCTAAACCGCCCGTTAAATACCCGCACGAGGTAGTGGAAGCGGAGGCTACGTATCATATCGAGGACTACACCATTCCTTCGTTCATCCCTTATCTGGTGGCGAAAGAGGTAGCTAAGATTGACAGTATGGAGCCGGACAATGTGGATTTACTGCCCACTATCCCCGGGAAAGTAGCCGCTATGCAGGCTCGTATCGGCGAACTGAAAGCCAAAGAGTACCCCTATAACACCATCGCTACCATCAATGGTGATCCGGCTACCAACATGGGATTCTGCTGGTTCACCAACGGCGGTATTACCGAAGGTGTCGTACAACTGGTTCCGATGGCGAATGCGACCGAAGCGGATTTCACCGAGTCCAACGGTGTGATCACTGTACAAGCCCAGACAACCGATGCCAACCTCCATTACACACCTATTCAGGCATCCGAGAGTCCCAAGTATGATATCTGTACCGCAGCCGGTCTGCCCCGAAACACCAAGTTCGATTATGTCAGCCACAAGGCTTTGGCGACATCCCTTACCCCCGGTACGGTGTACTCATGGCGTGTGGGTTACGGCAATTACTGGAGTGAGATCGCGCAGTTTGTTACCAAGGATGCTAACCAAGGCGATTTCTCCTTTGTTTATATGACCGATAGCCATATCCAGGATGCCGAGTATATCGAGCAGGCACGTCAATGTGCTGAGGCGGTGGTGAAGAACGAACCGGATGTTAAGTTCTGTCTCTTCCCCGGCGATTTTGCAGATACAGGTGGTGCTACCAACTCCGAGTGGCAGTGGGAACAGTGGTTCGAAGGCTCAATGCGTCCTGCCCTCAATAAGATGGCGTTTGTACCGACCGATGGTAACCACGACGACAGTCCGTCTCTCAACTACGACTACCATTTCAATACCGATTGGGGTTTTGCCAACGCAGCGCAGACTAAACCGCAGTTCAAAGGTATCACCTATAGCTTCGTCTATGGCGATGTGCTCTTCCTCGTCTATTCGCTCCAAGACTGGTGGCGTGCGCAGGGTAGTAGCGACAAGAACATGACTTCGACGTATCTCACTAACGATGTCGCTAACTGGTTCAAAGCCGAGATCGCCAAGCACCCGAATACCAAATACCGTGTCACTCTCTCGCATAAGAACCTCTTCTCCGGTGCAGGACATCACACCGATGACGAGTGCCCGTTACTGCGTCATATCATGCTGCCGATCTTCAAAGAGTGTGAAATCGACCTGGCTATTCAGGGTCATGACCACTGCTACGAGGTGATTGGTCCGGTGGATCCGGATTCATGGACAGTCGTATCGGGTTCGGTGACGGATACCGTACGCGTAGCCGAGGAAGCGACAGGACGCTGGGAGCGTTCGGTTAACAAAACCGGTCTCGAAGGTGGTACGTTCACTACCGACGAAGGTACGCTCTATTTCATCGGGGCTACTTGTGGCCGTAAACGCTACGAACCCCATAACCGGGCACTCATGGAAGAGGAATACACAACCGATCCGAACATCCTCTTTGACTACAAACACCATAACGTGAAGGACCTCTTCGATCTCTTCACTTCTAAGTTCGGTCAACCGGGAGCACCGAGTTACAGCCGTTTCAATGTCACCGCACAGGGTATCGAGGTTATTACCTATAAAACCGATGCAAACGGCGGTAAAGAGGTCTATAACACGATCCGTATCAAACGCGATACACCGCATACTGTACCGACCGGATTTGAGAACGTAGAGGCTGAGCGCACGATCCGTAACGGCGAGAAATTTATACGGAACGGACAACTCTTTATCCTCAAAGACGGGGCTGTTTATAACGTTATTGGGCAGAAAGTTGCCCAATAACGCAATCCTGTATCGTTAATCAGAAATCCGTTAAGCCCTTTCCGGCAAATGCTTACAAACAGAGCGGACGCTTCGGCGCCCGCTCTGTTTGTGTTTCCAATGGCTTGTTTCTTATACCACTCTTACCTCAATACCGGCAGATTTGAGTCTGCCTATAATGCCGGCAGGAATAGCGCTGTCGGTGATGATACAGTCGATGTCTTTTGCGTCGGCTATGTGTGAATAGCTGCGTTTGTTGAACTTCGACGAATCGAAAACGGCTATCACTTTCTCTGCCTGCTGGATCATTACCTGATTGAGCAATGCCTCCTCCAGATTTGGCGTGGAAACGCCATTTTCTATCGAGAACGAATCTACGCCCAGAAACAGCTTGTACCGGTTGAAATTGCGCAGTACCGTCAGTGCCAACGGACCCACGGTTGACAGCGAGTTCGAACGCACATTGCCGCCTAACAGGATGACGTCAAAACGCTTGTAACGCATCAGCTCCGTTGCGATATTCATGGCGTTCGTCAGGATATGCAGGTTATGAAACTTCTCCAGATGCTTGGCGACCTCCATCGTCGTTGTGCCGGAGTCGATCATGATATAGTCCCCTTCCCGGATCATCTTCACCGCCTCTTCGCCGATGCGCTCTTTCTCCTTGAAGTTGAACATCCGCTTCTTGGCTATCGTGGTGTCCTCCGTGGTGTTTTCCATCGGCTTGCGCATGGCTCCTCCGCGGGTACGGATGAGCAGGTGCCGGTTCTGAAGCAATGTCAGATCCTTGCGGATGGTCACTTCGGAGATACCGGTGTCGCGGCTTAGTTGCGTCACCAAAACTTCTTCTTTCTGTTCCAACAACTGCAGGATATACGCCCTGCGCTCTTTTGCCGAGGAGGTATTCATAGTATTTTTAATTTTTTTAGGTTATTAAAAGGAATATGCCTGTTCGCAAAAGCGATGATATGTCAATATCTTCTCCTTTTTTTTACCTCGCGGAGCGTACGACGGATACTAAATCGACTGCAAAGGTAATACTTTTTTTCGAAATATGCAAATATTTCGTTTCGTTCTTTGGATTCGAAACCTTCCGAAAGTATAAATTCTTATGGTAAATCGCTGATTTTGTTCTTGTTACCATTTTTTCTTCTTTTTTATGCTATAAAGCACATATTTGTAAATAAACTATTCCAAAAAAAAGTTGTAACTTTGCACTCGGAAAAATGTAAAATCGCACGGTCATGAAAAAAACACATTCGCTTTTCCTTCTCGCTGCACTCTTTTTGGCGGCTTGTAATGCTCCCAAAACAGCTGACGAAGCGGCTGAAGCTGCCCCTTCTCCTGCGGATACCGTTCTGCTAAAGGATTTCAGTCCGGTTGTGGTGGACAATCTGCCGGTTACGTATGTCGAGCGGGCAAAGTTTGACATCATTGATATGCACTCACACGACTATGTGGAGTCGGCTGAAGATATAGCTAAGTGGTGCAAAACCATGGATCAGGTGGGTGTCCTCAACACCGCTGTGATGCATTGTTCTTGGATCGGACGCCCCTTTGAGGAAGTCGTGGAACTCTATGCTCCCTACAAAGACCGTTTCCGTTTCTGGTGTTGCTTCGATTACTCGGATATGAGCGAAGCCGGTATCCAAAAGGCGTGCGAGACTTTGGCTCGCTACCATGAGATGGGCGCTGTCGGTGTCGGCGAACTCGGAGACAAAGGCGAGGGAGACCTCTATGCCCGCCCGGTGGAGGGAAAAGATATTCATATCGACGACCCGCGCATCAAACCACTTATCGCGAAATGCGCTGAGCTGAAGATGCCGATCTCCATTCATATCGCTGAGCCGTATTGGATGTATCTCCCGATGGACGCTACCAACGACGGACTCGTCAATGCCGTTACATGGCACGTAGATACTACCAACTGCTTGGGATACAACCAGTTAGTGCAGACCTTCGAAAACGCTGTCCGGGAAAACCCGAACACCATCTTCATCGCTTGCCACTACTTGAATATGAACCATGATCTGCCGCGTCTCGGCGCCCTGCTCGACAAGTACCCGAACATGTACATCGACATCGCTGCCCGTGTGGCTGAATCCGCACACACACCGCGCGCTACGCGTGAGTTCCTTATTAAATATCAGGACCGCATCCTTTTCGGTACCGACAATGGAATGGAGCCTGACATGTACCGCAATATCTTCCGTGTACTGGAGACCAACGACGAGCACTTCTATATCCCTGAGTATGGCTACCATTGGGCACTCTCTGCCTTCAACCTGCCGGATGAGGTGCTGAAAAAGCTCTACCATGACAACGCCGCCCGTATCCTCAACGAATACCGCTAATCCCGTTGTACCGCTGTCTGTGTATCTCTCGCTCTCCCCTGACGGAAACACCCTCAGTAATCTGCTTTAAGATACGATGGATACACGATAGATATACGATAGATATACGATAGATAAGGCTAACCGTAAAGGCTCATCATTATGACCAACAAATATGTTTACATAGCTCTTGCAGCATTCTTCCTTATCGGATGTGCTCCTAAACAGGACTCCGAGCGTCTTATCTGTGCAGAAGCCGACATGGCTTCCTTCCCTTATCATGCTGGTGGACTGTCGGTCTCCAAACATTGTACCGTCACTCCTTCGGATGAGTTTCCGGGACTGGAGGTGATAGAGACTTTCTTCGTGAACGAAGGAGAGCCCGTTACCGTCAAGGCATACGAACTCTGCCGTACCGAGATTGAGCCCCAAGATTCCGTTGTGTGGTCGTTGCAGCCGTCTTCCACCGCTGCACGCGCCGATTGGGTGCTGCCTGTCAAGGAAGGCTTTGAGCAGCGCAACTACCTTGGCATGAACAACTCCGATTACGGAGGAGGTATCCCGATGGTCGATCTCTGGCAGTGTGACGGAGGAGTGGCAATAGGTCTCTTTGAACCGGTGCTCCGCATGATCTCCATGCCTGTGGAATGGAAACGCTATGACAACAAAGTGACTATGGCGCTCCGCTATGACCTGCCGGAGCCTGTTGAGTTGGCAAAGGGCGATACGCTCCGTTGCTTCAAAGCGTTCCGACTCTCCCATAAAGGCGACTATTTCAATGCGTTGCGTACCTTCTCCGAGTATATGCAGGCGAATGAAGGCGTACAGATGAAACCCTCCGAACCGGAGGCGTTCGAACCTGTCTGGTGTGCTTGGGGCTACGGACGTCCGTTTAAGATGGATATGGTGTTGGGTACGCTGGACAAGGTGGCGGAACTCGGTTTTACATGGGTGGATATAGACGATGGCTACCAGATTGCGGAAGGCGACTGGAACACCAACGAGTATTTCCCCGGTGGCGATGCAGACATGCGTCATATTACCGACGAGGTACACGCACGCGGCATGAAAGCCAAACTCTGGTGGGCGCCGTTGGCAGCCGATCCCGATACAAAGCTGGTAAAAGAGCACCCGGAGTACCTGCTGAAGACCGAAGAGTGGGCGCACGAGTATATCACTTGGTGGGACAGCTGGTATCTCTCGCCGGTGAATCCGGGCGTGGATGCCTATACGAAAGATCTGCTGAAAATGTTCCTTGATACATGGGGATTTGACGGTCTGAAGATCGACGGTCAGCACCTCAACTGTTGTCTGCCGGACTACAACGAGGACTCCAAACTCAATAGCCCTTGGGATGCTCCGGAGCAGATGCCTTCTTACTTCGGCAAGATCTACGACGAGGCGCACAAATACAAACCCGATGCCGTTATTCAGGTCTGCCCTTGCGGATGTGCGGTTAACTATTTCCTGGTTCCTCAGATCAACCAGGCGGTGGCTTCCGACCCGACGTCTTCCCGTCAGGTGCGTATGAAACGCAAAGCCTATGCCGCTATGGCACCGCAACTCGCTTACTACGGCGACCATGTGGAACTCACCGACGGAGGCAATGATTTCGCTTCCCAGATCGGTACGGGCTCGGTGATCGGTACGAAGTTCACGTGGCCCAAGGACAATCCCGACTGGAACGAAGGTCCGTTCCTCCTTACGCCGGAGAAAGAGCAACTGCTCCGCAAATGGATGAAGATATACAAGGAGAACAACCTCGCCCGCGGCGAATACCTCAATCTCTATACTTGGGGATTTGATTACCCGGAGGCACATGTCATCCGCCAGAACAACGCCCTCTATTACGCGTTCTATATAGACGACGATCCGGCCTTCAACGGTACAATAGAGCTCCGCGGACTGGATCCCGCAAAGACCTATACGGCTGTCGAATATGCAGAGGACAAGCCGCGTGAGTTCGAGGTAAACGGTAGCAACCCGAATATCCAAGCCGCCTTTGAGCGCAGCTATCTCTTGAAACTGACAGAAAAATAGAATACAGGTTAACTAACCCGGCAGAAAACAAACAACCACTTAATAATTAACAACCATGAGAAATGTAGCTATCTTTTTCAGCCTTCTGTTCGCGGTATCGGCTTTTGCTGATATTCACGTCAAAGGTAAGGTGATTGATGCAGATGGTCAAGAACCCATGATCGGCGTCAGTGTCTTGGTGAAAGGTACACAGACTGGTACCGTGACCGACACTGATGGTAATTTTACTCTTACGGTGCCCGACAAGGCAACGCTTCAGTTGTCCTATATCGGCTACAAAACAATCGAATTGCGTGCTGTCAAAGACATGCAGATTATTATGGAAACCGATGCTACCCAGTTGGCTGAGGTCGTTTCGCTCGGTTATTCGGCTGTCAAACGTGCAGAGCTGAGTTCCGCTGTCGTTACAGTCAACAGCGAGGCGCTTACCGATGTCACGTCTTCCGATATCGGAAACATGCTTCAGGGTAAAGTAGCCGGTCTGACTGTAGCCAACGCCGGTGGACAGCCGGGTGACGCAGCGCAGATCCGTATCCGTGGTACAGGTTCTATCACCGCAGGTTCCGATCCCGTTTACGTGGTTGACGGAGTGATGGGAGGTACCTTCAATCCCAACGACGTAGAGACCATTTCCGTCCTCAAGGACGCAGGTTCTACCGGTATCTACGGTGCTTCCGCAGCCGGTGGTGTCATCGTCGTTACTACCAAGTCCGGTAAGAAAGGCGACAAAGTGAAAGTGGATCTCAAAGCTACTGTCGGTGGCAAGCAGGCACTGTACGGTAACTACAAAATGATGGATTCGCAGGAGCTCTATAAATTCCAACGCTCCCTCTTCTCCAAAGTTGTTGCAGACGCTACTTATCCCAAGAGCCTGCTCCAACAGGATTATAACTGGCAAAACGAGTTCTTCCACACCGGCGTCATACAGAACTACAACGTGGCTGTCCGCGGTGGATCGGAGCACGTAGGCTACTATGCTTCGCTCGATTATTTCGGTGAGCAAGGTACATTGAAGGGCACCGGAATGCAGAAAGTCTCCGGACACGCTTCTCTGAAAGCCGATATCGCCAAATGGCTGGATATGAATGTCAAAGTGGACTTCAACAAATCTACCGTTGACTATCCCTCCAGTTGGACGATGCTCGGAGATGCGTATTATAAGATGCCGTGGGATTGCCCCTACGAGTACGACGCAAATGGCAATGTAACGGACAAGTATGTGATGATCACCAGTGGCACCCGTCCCGATAACGGTGGCAAATGGTGGAGTCAGGAGACTTGGAACTCCCTCCACGGAACCCAGTACAACTACACCAAGTCCGATAACTTCGACTTCTCCGGTGTGCTCCAGTTAGGCGTTCATTTCACCGACTGGCTGCATTTCACCACTACCAACACCTTTGGCGCAGGCCACTGGCTTTCTTCTACTTATATTGACCCGCGCACGTACGACACTTCCTATCCGAATGGATATATTGGCAAAGATGTTGGTACAAGTCTTAGTTTTGGTACTACCAATATCTTGAAGGGCGGCTACCAGTGGGATAAGCACTCTTTCAATGCCATGGCTGGCTTTGAGTACGGCTTCTGGCGTACAGAGTACACCTCCGCTTCGGGTATCGGAATGCCGAATGGCGTGGATGCACTGAACTCGGCTTCACCGCTTGCTAACGGCGGTTATGTGATACCGGGCGGGAGCTGGGCTGCTTTCATCCAGGCAAGTTATGATTACAACAAGCGCTATTTTATTACCGCTACCTATCGTACAGAGGGAAGTTCGTTATTTGCTTCACAACATCGTATAGGTCACTTCCCTTCTGTAGCAGCCAGTTGGCTTATCTCTAACGAGGATTTCATGAAAGATCAGAATATCGTATCCTTCTTGAAACTCCGCGCTTCCTATGGTGTTACGGGTAATAGTAATATTAAAGCTTTCCAATATCTTGGCACTTATACCCTTGACAAACTTTATCAAGGTCATGTGGCAGGTAGTCCTCAAAAGCCTTCTAATAATTATTTGCATTGGGAGACGGCTAACATGGCTGCTGTGGGTGTAGATATCCAGTTTATCAAACGTATTGATATGTCAATTGACCTCTATCAAACAGATAACACCGAGTTGCTACTCTACAAGCCACTGCCCCCAGTAACAGGTTTTTATCAAAGAATGGAAAATGTCGGTAAAGTTCGTAACCGCGGTATAGAGTTTATGATCGATGCGAATATCATTGATATGAACAAGTGGCGTTGGGATGTAGGCTTCAACATCGGTTTCAACCAGAACCGTGTGACCTCGCTGCCTGACCATAAGGCATTCTTGCAGACCGCTTCATCTGTTAACCAGCAAGTCAAAGAGGGACAGGATATCTATACCTGGTACCTCAAAGAGTGGGCTGGAGTGGATCCGCAGAACGGTGATCCGCTGTGGTACGTTGTAGATGACGACGGCAATTATGTATTGGATGCCGCCGGCAACAAGACGACCACCAACGACTACAACGCTACCAAAGCACACGCTGTTGGCAAAGCAACACCGATCTTCTCCGGCGGTTTGAATACCCAACTCAGCTGGAATGGTATCTTCCTCCATGTGAATACCAATTTCCAGTACGGTAACAAGATCTATAACTACACCCGCCATTCGTCCGATGCCGATGGAGCTTATCTGGGTTATAACCAGCTCTCCATTGAGAACTCCCGCCAAGGCTGGAGCCGTTGGACCAAGCCGGGCGATGAGGCTACACACCCAAAGGCACAGTTGAACGGTAACAAGAGCTCCAACCAGATATCTTCCCGTTACCTCGAGGATGGCTCGTATTTCCGTATCAAGAACCTTACCATCGGTTACGATTTCCCTGCTCAGTGGATCAAGAAAGCGCACATGACCAAGTGCCGTATCTATTTCACGGCAGATAACCTCTGGACGGCTACCTCTTTCTCGGGAATGGATCCGGAAATCACACTGGAGACCAGTACCTATGATCTGGCTGGTATGTACTCGACCAACTATCCTGTAGGCCGTACCTTCCAAGGCGGAATTGAGATTTCGTTCTGAAAAAACGGATGAACTTGAATAATTGGATAAACAAGAAAAAACAATACAATTATGAAAACGAATATATTTAACAAAACCCTTGGTACTTGGTACTTGGTCGCTTTGTCCCTTGTCCTGTCTTTGGGTTTCAGCAGCTGTAACCTCGATTATTTCCCTTCGGATGAGCTGAACAGCGACTTGCTTCTGCAGGATGCCAAGGGCGCCGAGTATATCATGGACGGTTGCTACGCTTTGATGAAAGACGAGGTAGAGTTCTTGGGTTACGCCTCCGGTAATACCTATTTGCGCCACTATTTCCAACTCACCGAGTTTCCGGCAGATAATATCTGTCTCTCTTCTCACACTACCGACCCGCTTTATGAGGCTACCGCCTATATGATGAACGACGGTCTCAAAAATGTCGGTACTCTCTGGATGGTGGGGTACAAGATCATCTACATGACCAATACCGTCATCGAGACCTTGGATGAGTCTGTTCAGGAGAACAGGCAACTCTTGGGCGAGGCGTATTTCATGCGTGGTCTGATACACCTGCATATGGTTACGCTTTATGCAAAGCCGTATTCGATGGGGCGCGACAATCTCGGTGTACCTCTCCGCACTTCTACCTCTTCGGAGGTTATAGTGCGTAACTCGGTCGGCGAGGTCTATGACCAGATCGTCAAAGATTTGACCAAGGCTTCTGAACTCATGGGTGCTTCCCGTGGCAATGCCGGTTATCCGAGCCGCGATGCCGCACTCGGCGTACTTAGCCGCGTGTACCTCTATATGGAGGAGTATGACAAATGTATCGCTACGGTCAACGAGGCGCTGAATGGCGCTGACCCGGCTTCCAAACTGGAGACCGATTTCGCGAACTATTTTGCTAATGCCAAGACCTCCAAGGAGACCCTCTTCTGCATCGCTCACGAGACTTCGGACGACTGCGGACAGTCCTCTATCGGTTCCATGTATCTCAAGGACGGTATAGGTTGGGGCGAGATTTACCCCTCAGATCCTCTGATGTACCTCTACGAGCGCTATCCGGATGATATTCGTTACAAAGACTTCCTCTGGAAACAATTCAAAGAGGGTTCTACCAAAACCTATGCTTACTTCCCCGATCCTGCTTCCATTAGCGATGAGACCGGTAGTGTGAAACTCAAATTCGAGGTTACGGCAGATGCTTCCGGCAACTACTCCTTCAAGTCCGGCGGCACTACTTATGAGGTGGAGAAACGGATGATCAACGGCAAGGGCGAAGCAGACCCCTCCGGTGAGTACTACGAGTATCATGTCAACTACGGCGGAATGGATTGCCTTGTACGCATCGCCCCGGAGATGATTCTCCGTACCGGATACAGTTTCCCGATGATCTTTGTCAAGAAGTTCAGCTATCAGGACGGCAACCCGATGCTCTCATCGCCTGTGCTATGCCGCTGGGCTGAGGTAATCCTTAACCGCGCTGAGGCGGAAGCCCGCTCCGGCAAAGATGCAGAGGCACTCGCTGACGTTAATGTCATCCGTACACGCGCCGGCATCCCTGCCGAAGGAATGTTCTCTGTAGGTAATCTCCACGGCTACGACAATGTGGCAGACATCGTTATGGACGAGCGCCGCATGGAGTTGGCTTTCGAGGGACACCGGATGTTTGACGTCTATCGTAACAAACAAAACATGGATCGTCGCTATGCAGGCGCACAACCATGGAAAGTTGTTCCTTATACCGAACCGCATATCCAGTATCCTATTCCTAACAACGAATGGACGGTAAGCGGTATCGAACAAAACCCGGGATATTAATACAGATAATAGTAAAAAGACCGCTTCACTCAAAGAACACTACGTTCAAAGCTCCGGCTTTTAGTGAGTGAAACGAGCGGTCTTTCGACTAATAGAAAAACAATCAACATTTTTTATTAACCATTTAAATCAAAAATTATTATGAAAGCAAATTGGAAATGGGCACTTATGTGCGTTGCAGCTCTTGCACTTGTTGCATGTGACAAAGACAAGAAAGGTGAGCCTCAAGATCCGGAAGAACCCGGAGAAGAGACGTTCGTTTCTAAAGTTAACGTAGCTGACAACTCTATTGCAGAGTGGGACAACCTCCCTTCAAACTTTGTATTTGAGACTGTTTGCCCTGATGACGCGGCAATGTTGGGACTCAAGAAAGTAAAAGTTTACGTCGATAAATTGTATATCAACCTCCTGGTTGAATATGATCCCGAAACGGTTACTGACTTCGGTGAGCCGGGGAATGAAGACAACCCCGGAGTTCCTTTCCACGTTTATCTGAACACCGATAACAGCGATGAGACCGGTGGTTATGCCGATGAGTTCGCTGATGCCAACACAGACATTTGTTTGGAAGGCGCTCTCTACAGAGAAGGTAAAGTGGTTGTCTTCAATCCTGCAGTCTTCAAATGGTGGGGTGAAGTTGGTGGCTCCGGTTGGGAATGGATGGACCCGTCTACAACACATGATGGTTCTGACTTCTGGGGAGCTATCGTAGGTGAAGGTCAACTTCCTGTTGCTAACAGCCAGTGCATCAATGGAATCTTTGAGATCCAGATCATGCGCGAGTTGATTCCTGCTACTTGGGATGAGGATGAGTTTGGTATCGGTTTCGATATCCAGCAGAACTGGAGTTCGGTTGGCATCCTGCCTTGTGCATCGCCTACCGACGATGATCCTTCCGGCCTCGCTCACAAACTGCAAGTTAAGATTGACAAATAAGTTTCCGGAACTTAGTCGATCTTAACCCAAATGGTCTAATGACCGATTGGGGTTACCCCCACAACAACAATTAAGCTTAATCAATGTTGATTGAAGGTGCCGGTGTCGGAACGTACACCGCTCCACACCGGCACCGTTTTTTATAAATAATAGCTCCACCGCTATGAAAAAGATATTCATTCATTATTCATTATTCATTATTGCCTTTGCTTTCAGCATGGCAATGACTGCTTGCAATACTACAGAACCTGAACCCAAAGGAACAACTATCACCTTCACTCCTTCCGATTCCGTCATCGCGAATCCTGAGCGCGGCGTCTTTGCGCAGATATACTACACCTCTAAAGACCTTGATGCACGCGCCAACCCTACTGTCATCAACAACAACCGCTCTACTTCCACCAAGATGACCATTTATCTCCACTCCTATTATCTTACCGATTACATGGAGTCGGATATACCCCAGGCGTTTTTGGACCGCTTGGAAACGAATATGAATGCCCTTCGCGAAGGCGGCGGCAAAGCCGTGATTCGCTTCTCCTATAAAAGTAGCATGGACTCCAAGGATAAGCCGTGGGACGCTTCCCCGCAATGGATTCATCGCCACATTGACCAACTCACCCCCTATCTGCAGAAACACGCCGATGTTATCATGTGCATGCAATGCGGATTTATCGGTTCATGGGGCGAGTGGTATTACACCTCAGGCTTTAAGATGAACCCTACCAAGGATGCTGATTTCGTTCCCCGCTGGGAGGTGCTGGAGCATGTGCTCCGTGCCCTGCCCGAAACCCGTCAGGTGGCGCTCCGTACACCGGGCTACAAGATGCGATACCTTGCCATGCACGGCGACACGACTATGTCACCTCTTAATGCTTCCGAAGCCTTCCGGACTACTGTCAAAGCACGCCTTGCCGGGCACAACGACTGCTTCGTTTCTTCCTCTAACGATGTCGGTACCTTCGGCGTAACCTATAGCGCAGCCGCCGAGCGTGCATTCTGGGCTGAGGATACCAAGTATATGTTCATGGGCGGCGAGACCTGCGAGAAGTGCTCGTTCTCCAATGGAGCCAATGCGCTCTCCGAAATGGAGAAATACCATTGGACTTATATCAACCGCGACTACCGCGAGACAGTCACTAATATGTGGCGCAAGGACGGTACCATGACCGAGATGCTCAAACGCCTCGGATACCGGCTCGTCCTCGACAAGGCAATCCTGACACCACAACCCAAAGCAGGTGAGGACTTCAAAGCCTATTTTGTCTTGAATAATGTCGGTTTTGCGGCTCCTATCAACAAACGCGATCTGGAACTCGTCTTTGTCAATCTTTCCTCCGGCAAAAAACATATCTTCCCGCAGACGGCTGTTGATCCGCGCTTCTGGCTGCCTGGCGAGGAACACCGGTTCACCCTTACCGCACGCCTCAATGACCTCACTCCGGGCAAATACAAACTCTATCTCAACCTCCCCGATCCTTATCCCACGCTCCATAACGATCCGCGCTATTCCATCCGCCTCGCTAACGAGAATGTATGGGAGGAGAAAACCGGCTATAACTACATCGCTACCATTACTATAGAATAACAGAATATAAAATAAATTATCGATGTTTGTTTTCTTAAATTAAATGATCAAATGGTAAATAAATGGTACATCGTAAATCGTTCAATCGTCCTTGTCTTGTACTTGGTACTTTGTCCCTTGGTTCTTTCCGCACAATCATGGTGGGGCGCTTCCGTAGGGCTGGGACATGAGCAACCCTATACCTCTCTTGCTTCTTTTGATCTCAACACGCAGGACGCCAACAACCAGCTTGTGCCGCTCTTCCTCTCCTCGGAGGGCGAGTATATGTGGTCTGACAAACCTTTCTCTTTTGCGGTCTCTGACGGCAAGATTATGCCTTCCGTGGCAATGACAACCGTCAAAGCAGGCAACACCCTCAGGGATGCTTACATGGCTGCGCAGGCGAAATATTTTCCGGCGAACGGACAGTTGCCGGATACACTCTTCTTCACCCGTCCGCAGTACAACACATGGATCGAACTGATGTACAACCAGAACCAGGAGGATATTCTCAAATATGCCCATGCCATTATTGACAACGGCTTCCCTCCGGGAGTGCTCATGATCGACGACAACTGGCAGCGCTACTACGGCAACTTTGATTTCAAGGCGGAGCGCTTTCCCGATCCCAAAGGGATGATAGACGAACTCCATCGCCTGGGCTTCAGAGTCATGGTCTGGATTTGTCCTTTCGTCAGTGCCGACTCGCCGGAGTTCAGAGAACTGGAGTCGAAAGGCTACCTCCTCAAAAACCCTGCCGGCGGCACGGCAGTGCTCAACTGGTGGAACGGCTATTCGGCTTGCTATGACCTTACCAACCCGGAGGCGGCGGACTATTTCGTTTCCGTGCTCCGCAAGGCACAAGAGCGGTACGGCATTGACGGCTATAAGTTCGATGCCGGCGACAACAACTGCTATGCCTCCGCACCTCTCAAAGCCTATGACGCTTCCGCCATAACGGTTGATCACACCACCTCGTGGGCGAAGATAGGTCTCTCTTTCCCCTTCAACGAGTACCGCGCCTGCTGGAAGATGGGCGGACAGCCGCTCGTGCAGCGCCTCGGCGACAAAGACTATAGTTGGGAAGCCGTACAGTCGCTCATTCCGCAGATGTGCGTGGCAGGGCTGCTCGGCTATGCCTATGCCTGCCCGGACATGATTGGCGGCGGACAGTTCACCGCTTTCCTGGATATCAAGGACAATGAGTTTGACCAGGCCCTTATCGTCCGCTCCGCACAGGTGCACGCGCTGATGCCGATGATGCAATTCTCCGTGGCGCCGTGGCGGATCCTCTCCAAACAGAACCTCGCTATCGTGCAGCGGATGGCGCAACTGCATGCAGATTTCGCTCCGTATATAATGACCTGCGCGCGGCAGGCTGCCCAAACCGGCGAACCGATCGTCCGTTGCCTGGAGTACTGCTTCCCGCACCAGGGCTTTGAGAACTGCAAGGATCAGTTCATGCTCGGTGACCGCTATCTGGTGGCTCCTGTGGTCGATGCACGTCTGGAGCGCACGGTGCGTCTGCCCGAAGGCACTTGGCGCGACGATCAGGGCAAGCTATACAAAGGCGGCAAGACCTACAAGATCAAAGTACCCCTTGCCCGCCTCCCCTATTTCGAGTTGGTTAAATGACCCAATGACCAAATAAATGAATAAATGGTAAATGATTAAATCGTAAATAGTTTTATGAAAGACAAACTCTGGTTATTGTTTATCCTCATCACGGTTGTGACTTGGGGTGTTTGGGGAGCTTTCTCCGGCTATCAGATCCAGAATGGTATTCCGGATACAGTAGTGTATATCTTATGGGCATTGTCGATGATTCCTTGTGCTATCGTGGCGCTGGTGATCAACAAGGGCAAGTTCCTTTGCGATGCCAAGTCCGCATTGCTCGGCTGTACCGTCGGACTTTTAGGCGCCGGAGGACAGTTGGTGCTCTTCAAAGCGCTCACACTCGGACCCAGTTATATCATCTATCCGTTCATCTCCATGTCGCCTGTCATTGTTATCACCCTTGCAGCAGTCTTCCTCAAGGAGAAAGCTACGCGTTGGCAGATGGCGGGTATAGCTGTTGCCTTGGTGGCTATCCTGCTCCTCTCGCTGGAGACAGGACAGGAGGGAAGCCCCGTTACCGGTTGGCTGTGGATCGTGCTTGCCGTTCTGGTGCTCTTTGCGTGGGGTATCCAGGGCTTCTTCATGAAGTTCGCCAACAACTCCATGGACGCTGAGTCGATCTTCATTTGGATGGCGCTCTCCGCCTTGGTACTCATCCCCGTAGCGTGGTACATGAACGGCGATGCGGCATCTTTCTTTGCCTCGCAGACCTCGGCATCCACCAGCCTCGGATGCTTCGGTATCCAGATACTCAACTCCATCGGTGCACTCACCCTGGTCTATGCTTACCGTTACGGAAAGGCGGTTATCGTCTCCCCCATGGAGGGACTCTCGCCGATGGTGACCGTGCTCCTGTCGCTGATTATCCTTTCAGTCATTCCGAACCCGCTACAGATAGCCGGCATCTGCTGTGCCGCTTTCGCTATGTACGCGTTGTCGAAA